>OJHK01000234.1_pt1 | contig 42007 bp, 40 predicted proteins | sample 1595161 | NCBI WGS metagenome assembly OJHK01 (sample SAMN05416842, study PRJEB24817) | seawater metagenome | isolation source: Sea water | place: Canada:Atlantic | collected 2013-07 | reverse complement strand
TTTTCCTGTTTGCTTAAATAGTACAATACGTACTTTTTACAAGATATGAGCGGCGAGGGGTTTTCGGTTTTTTGTGAAAGTAACAGAATTAATTAGTTACCTGAAAGTTTAAATTGCGAAGCCACTTCCCGAGTCCGTCTTGAAACGCTTGTTATACCCACGATTATTCTATTAAAACGGCTAAAGTATTAAACAAATTATCAAAATAACTCAGCTGATCTTTGATTTTGAGGTTTGATAATATGTTCAATGCTTCATATTGCAAAGAAAATATTTCAGATGAACTTAAAGTAGTCCCGATATCAATACCCGAAATATTCGATTCCATTTTTCTACTGACTATGATATTCTTGAATATTTGTCGGGTCTCTGGTTGAGAGTAAACGGCAGCCATTGTGTATTCAATACTTGCAAGAGTTAATGCATGAGAGAATTGGTGATAAGCTAAAACCCATTTCTCAATACGTTCTGTAAGTCCTTCACTAGAACTTAAATTCATAAAAGCATTATTAAGGTCTTTCTTGGCATCGTTTGAGATCAATTTTACTAAGTAATCAGGTGAATAAGTTACCCAAAGCGTTTCTCCTGTAACATCTAAAAACTGATTTTTTGACTCTGGTAAAGAAAAGATTGCTGTATACACAATGTCGCCATACTTATCTTGAAGAAAGGCAAGATCATCTTGTGCATATGAGTTTGATAAACTAGCTAAGAAAAAGCATAGAAAAGCAGTTGTTTTAATCATAATGCTAGTGGGTATAACGACCCCGCGTTTAAGCGGCGAGGGTTTTCGATTTTTCTGAAAGTAACAGAATTAATCAGTTACCTGAAAGTTAAAACTGCGGAGCCACTTCCCGAGTCCGACTTGAAACGCTTGTTAGTTGTACAACTTTTTAATCTTGGGGTGGAAAATTCCATACTCCAAGTAATATTGCTACTAATTGGCCTATAAATAATCCAACTACAATTAAATTTGTAGCGGTTAAAGCAAATGTGCCAATTAAGAAGAAATATTTTTTGAATGCTTTGGTTTGAATTTTGTAGGCGTGGATCGCGGCATAAATACCAGGTGTAATAATTAAAAAACCCAAGGATAAGTATACATAGATACTATCACCTAATATCTCCAGAAAAGTAAAAGCAAGGAGACTTATGCCTGTTTGGACCGCTATCAAGTACCAATATTTTTTTGAATTAGACATGTACAACTAACATGATATTATCCAAACAAGGATTTTCCTTGCTTGTCCCGATAAAATCTAAAAATTTACTCTAAAATACTAGTAAACAAAGAAGTTAGGATTTTATCATGATAAAAATGGTTTCTAAAATTCCTGAATAAATCCCAAACTCACTCAAACCTCTGAATCAACTCCACCGCATTAATAGCACTTTGAACAACCAACGGAATCCCGCCGCCGGGATGGGTGGAACCGCCTGTAAAGTATAAGCCTTCAATTTCGCGGGATTTGTTTCTGGGTCGAAGGAAGGCTGAGAATTTATCATTGGAAGAAGTGCCGTAAATACTGCCTTTATTGGAGAGGTATTTTTCATAGAAATCTTTTGGTGTGATCTCAGAACGATACTTTACATGTTCCGAAAGCTCTGTTAATCCACGATTTTCTAATTCCCTTATCACCTTATCTCCATAATTACTTTTATCCCAGCTAAAGGACTCACTCAAATAAGGAGCATTCACCAATACAAATAAATTGGAGCCATCTTTGGGAGCATGTTCTTTATCTGTGTAGGAAGTATTGGCGATGTAGATGGTCGGGTCGTCTGGCATGACCTTATCATCAAAGATCTGTTTGAATTCCAGTTCATAATCAGCGGAAAAGAAAATGTTGTGATGAATGAGCTGCTCGTATTGTTTATCAACACCCAACAACATCACAAAACCGGAACAGGAGGGTTCTAGCTCTTTTTGTTTCTCTTTTCGTTTGGCTGAAATACTGAACTCGTCTATCAAATTCAGAATGGTTTCCGAAGCGTCACTGTTGGCAATCACAAGATCGCACTCCAACAATTCTCCGGATTCGGTTTCCACTCCTTTAATTTTGACTTCCAAAATATGAATGCGGTCTACTTTTGCATTGTATTCAATTTTAACTCCCAAAGAAGTCGCCAGATCACGCAAACATTCAGCAACTCGGTATAAACCGCCCTTGATGTAGTATCCACCTTCATTCAGTTCGATATGAGGAATCACATTCAGCGTAGCCGGAGCCTGAAAAGGTGAAGAGCCGTTGTAGGTAGTAAACCGCTTAAAGAACTGTAGCAGGTACGGAGATTCAAAATAGGAGTCGACCCGTTTACTGACCGTGGTAAAGGCATCGATCCTTAAAAAAGAAAACGGATTGAGATTCTTCAGGTCAGAAAAATTGTATAGTGGATTCCGGACAAATGCATTCCGGGTCTTTTTATCCAGAGACTCAGCATATTTCAAAAATTTGATGTAGGATTTCTCATCATCAGGAGCAATTCTGCGGATCTCTCTCAACATTTGCGCACGATCGCTGTAATTATCGAACTGCATTCCATCCTGAAAGAAATACCGGCAGTTTATATCCAGAGGAACCATTTCAAGTTCTTTGGAAAGGGAAGTCCCGCATTCCTGTAATAATCCGTCCAGAATATAAGGCATGGTAAACAGGGAAGGACCGGTATCAAATCGAAATCCATTGGCAGTGATCTCATTCATTTTTCCGCCCACACTTTCATTCTTTTCCAGAATAGTCACATCATGGCCTTGCTTAGCGAGTAAGCATCCCGCGGATAATCCTCCAATTCCTGCTCCGATAATGATTATATTCATGCGATTAAAAATTTAGTGGTAATGGATTGCGGTCTACCCATGCAAATGATAATGTTGAGATTTTCGATGTACAAACAGCCGTAGCGGCGGATAGCCATCCACCCATACAAAATAGTTGACAGTAGGGATAGATCATGATCCGTCCGTACAAAACAGTCGACGGTAGGGGCGGATTGCTATCCGCCCGTATTTGAATAAGAAACACATTTATATTTCAAAATAGGAATGAAAAATAAATTCTCTGAAGAAAGTATTGATTTCATAAAAGATCATATCAATGATGATCCTGCTGAGATTATGCTTCAGTCCCGGAAGTTTCCGGAGCTACCGATGAGAGATATTGTAGTTCAGATCGCATCCCGCCAAAAAGCGAAAGATAAACTACCCGAATGGTTTGGTAATTATGACCTGATATTACCTCCTAAACAAAATCTGGAGCAGGCTTCTTCAGAAATTACCGCAAAGTTTAAAGCTCGTTTTGTGGAAGGGGATTCGCTTGTTGATCTGACAGGTGGAACCGGAGTTGATACTTTTTATCTGTCTCAGAATATGAGAACTACGGTCTATGTGGAACCGAATGAAGAGCTTTGCGCGGTATCAAAATATAATTTTGAAGTTCTTGGAACCAATATTGAAGTTCAAAATGCTACAGCGGAAGATAAGCTCAATCAGAATACTGTTCAGTCTGATTGGATATTAGTAGATCCTTCCAGGCGAGATGATTCACAAAACAGAGTGTATGCTCTGGAAGATTGTGAGCCAAACGTGATTGAGCTGGAAGAGCAGTTGTTGAATTGTGCGAAGAACGTGTTGATCAAAGCATCTCCAATGTTGGACATCAAGAAGACATTACAACAGTTTAGTTCTTGCTATATGGTGCAGGTTGTAGCTGTAGACAATGAAGTGAAAGAGTTATTACTGTATCTCCGCAAAGACAATGAGGGAGAAGTTGACATTGAAGCTTGGAATATTTCAGATAAAAGGGAAGAGGAACAATTCTCTTTCAAATATTCACAGGAAGAATCTTGTGATTTTGATATAGAAGAACCTCAAAAATATCTCTATGAGCCAAATGCTGCCTTGATGAAAGCCGGAGCTTATAAATTACTCAGTTCAGAATTTGGTGTTCTGAAACTACATCCGAATACACATTTATATACTTCTGATGAACTTATAGAAAACTTTCCCGGAAAGAAATTATTGATAAAAGAAGTATTCAAACCATCTAAAAAGGAAATCAAAAAAAGAGTAAAAAACGGCACAGTAAATGTGATCGTCAGGAATTACCCCATGGGAGCCAACGAGAGCAAAAAGAAATTCGGTTTAAAAGACGGGGGAGAAGAATTCCTGATCTTTTGTGAGATCGAAGGAGTTGGTTTAAGAGCAATTTTATGTGAGAGGGTTTAGTTCGTCCAAGCGTAATGTTTGAACTAGACTGGGAACGGTTTCAGAAAAAGCATCCAATTACATCGACCTTTAGAATTATTGGCGAAGCAAGAACGCAATGAAATCGACGGCTCCGCAGGAGCAATCATTACACTCAGGGTGATTCTTGAATGTGCATCATAGGCAGGTAGACCTTTTGTAATGATTAGTCGGTGTAATGTAGTTCGCGCCAATAATTCTTGTCGGGAGCTTTTGGTACTTTTGTCGGCACAAAAGTACATTAACAAAGAAACGGAATTCTGTTCACAGGCTTAACTTAGTGTGAGGGCAACTACTTTTATCTTGATATCCCGTTCGAACGAGACAAAAGTTCAAGCCGAAGTATTTAAGACGGGTTGTCTTATGTAACTGTGATGCAAGTGAGTTGTCTAACCGAGCCCCTTGAACCAGGAACTAGAAACAAAAGATTACAACGCATCGATGGCGTCATCCATCCAATTCAATCGGTCAGAGATCCAGTCTTTAAGGTAATTGATCTCATCGTCGTAAGTTTCACCTACAAAGTTATTAGGATGCACGTCGGTTCCAAGTATATCCCATGTCATAAAGTTTCTTTCAGCAGCGCCTGTTTCCTTAAGCAGAGTTGAGTAATTATCTATCATCAGATTCAAGCTATTTAACGAAAATTCATCGTTGCGAAGCTTACTCCAGCGATCTTTAAGTTGTACTACAAAAGCGGGATCTTCAAGTAATCTGCTCCACCAGAATGGAACTTGTTGATCATGATCTCCGCATCTTTCATTAAATGTATATGCCCAGACGTTAGTTTCTCCGGCACTGCAATAATCAACATTTCCAAGCGAATAGTTGAAATCCCAAACCGGTCCCATATTTAACTTTCCGTTTTTATCCTTGGTTATATAAGTGCTTAACCGATATGCATCTACATTATTAGCAAGCTCATTGATGAGAAAGAAATCTATAAAACTGGATACATTGATATAGGACAGATAACCTGTTACCGGATCAGTAAAATCCTGAGATGCTAAGGCGTCTTCAAAACCGAAAATATAGTTCTGGATGTAGTTTTTTTGTTGATCTGTGATCTCATCAGCACCCGGCTCTTCATATACAAAAGTAACTTGTTGTCCTCTTTGTGCAAAAGGAGGCTGATAGTTTGAAGTAAAAGAATCATTTAGTTTTTCTTCATCATCTCTGTCAATTTGAAGGATGTATCCGCCGGTCAGATCTTCTCCTGAATTTTCATCCGGGTTTAACTTACTGATGTCAATGCGATTGTTATCTCTTTTTAGTTTTTCTGAAAGCAGATAAACTCCTTGATGCTCATCATTGAGATTAAGTTCAACAAGTACACTTCTACTCGAATAATTTCCCATTTCCCTGAACAGATCATAAATAAAAATATTTCTTATTAGTGTTTTATCACTGTAAGGTCCGATCAACACCCAATCTTCTTCTTCTGGTAATCCAAGTAATGCAACATCTACATCCTGATTATTGGCGTCTCTGGTTTCAAAGTTATAAGATTTTTTTGGAAAGTTTTGTGAGCTTGATCCTCTGGATTCTATAGCAATCTTGCCTTCAAAGCTAGTTTCACTATCGATAGATATTGATAGCTGTGCATTAATTTTTGGATTGCCCGGGATCGGATTTCCGAAAGTATCTAGATTAAAAACAGGAATCAGGTCGGCCGGAATAGCATCACCTTTATCATTATTGGTATTACAGCTGAAAGTGATAAAGGAAACGAGTATTAAAGTACATTTTAAAAGAGTTCTAGTACCCATCAATTTTATATTTTTACTTTTTCTTTGAACCATAAATAATCAGGGTTGAGAATTTTTGCTACTCATAAGATCGGATGATCTCACCATTTCCCTTGCCTTTGACGCTTCGTTCGTATGCTTTTATAACCTTAGCTTTGGGCACGGGATTATGCCCCGGGAAATAGTTCTTATACTTCTCATAGGCGTCTTCAACCATTCCTAAAGATACTGCATTTACTCTTGGGTCACCATTAAGTTCCAAAGCAACGGCTTGCACAAAGCTGTGAATTCCGCCATTCACCATTGCGGCACTTGTGGTTTTGACTACAGGATCATCCGCCAGAATACCAGTAGACAGCGTTATAGATCCATCTTCATTCAGATAATTTCTTCCGATACGAACAAGATTTACCTGACCCATTAACTTACTTTTAATGCCGATATAGTAATCCTGTTCTGATAAATTATCGAAATCATCCCATTTAGCTTCACCGGCAATACAAACGATTGCATCAAGTTTACCGATTTGTTCGAAGGCTTTTTTAATGGAATCAGGGTCTGCAATATCCAGACTCACATCTCCGCTGTTTCTGCCGGCAACAATCACTTCATCAGATTCCGAGAAATGTTTAACTACCGGTTTTCCAATGGTTCCGTTTCCACCTATAACTAATATCTTCATCTTGAGAATTATTTTAGATTCTGGATTTATTTTAATCTAAGCTTTGCAACCGCTTCTACATGATAAGTTTGAGGGAACATATCTACAGGTTGTACTTCCAGTATATCATATACCTCGGCAAGTTCTTTAAGATCTCTTGCCATAGTAGAGCTGTCGCAACTTACATAAACCAATTTCGGTACTTTCAGCTCCTTCAATCTCTTAACTACATCAGGGTGCATTCCGGCACGGGGAGGATCAGTTATCAAAACATCAGGAGCACCGAATTCATCAACCATTTCCTGTGTGAAAACATCTTTCATATCTCCTTTGATAAAGGAAACATTTCCCACATTGTTTTCTTTTGCATTGAATCTGGCATTTTCAACCGCTACATCTACAAGTTCGATTCCCAACACTTTTTTGGCCTTTTGACTCATAAACAAGCTTAAAGTTCCTACTCCGCAATACAGATCATAAACGATCTCTCCATCTTTTAAATCAGCGAATTGTCTTGCAGTTTCATATAACCGTTCAGCTTGGGCTGTATTAGTTTGGAAAAAGGCGTTCGGGTGAATTTTGAAGGTATGTTCACCAATTTTGTCAACAATATAACCCGGACCATGAATCACTTTTTCAATTCTGCCTATGGAAGTAGGGCTTTTTGTGTCGTTGATGTTATTTACAATGGTTGTGATTATCGGAAATTTCTCAAGTAACTCATCAGATAGTTTTTTAATCAACTCCTGATCATCCTGATAAGTGACCAGGTTTATCATGAAATCATCCGTATGAAATGAGTTACGGATCATCAAATGTCGCATAAAACCTTCATGTTTCATTGCATCGAAAGGAGGGATGTCATGCTGAATACAGTAGTTTCTTACAAAATCTAAAATCTCGAACGATTCTTTACGCTGTAAATGACATTCATTTAAATTCAGAATTTTATCAAATCTTCCGGGTGCATGCATTCCGGCTGCAAACCCTGAATCGTCAACAAATTCTTCTCTGTTGATTTCCTCACGTGTAAGCCATCTGCGATTACTGAAACTGTATTCCATTTTGTTCCGGTAATAGAATTCAGATTCACTTCCCATAGCAGGGTGGACCGTAGTATCGGATAAACCGCCGAGTCTTGTAATGTGATCAGCTACTTGTTGCCCTTTATACTCAAGTTGTTTGGCATAGGGCACATGTTGCCAGCTGCATCCCCCACAAACATTGGCATGCTGACATTTTGGAGTGATACGGTCTTTACTGGGTTCTAAAACTTCTAAAAGCTTAGCCTCTCTGTAATTTTTCTTCTTTTTTATGATGCGTGCTTTCACAACATCGCCGGGGGCTGTTCCATAAACGAAAACGGCTAATCCGTCAACTTTGGCTACACCTTTTCCTCTAAAAGCCGCACTTTCAATTTCTAATGTGACTTCTTCGCCTTTCTTTAATGCCATTATTAATCTTCAGAATTTTCGTAGTAAGTATCAAATTGTATTTGAAGAGCCTTTTCCTGTCCAGCCACCTCTTCAATGATATAAGTTGCTTGCTCTAACTGCCTGAGCGCAATGTTGGTAAGTGATTGCAAAAACTTAACTGCTATTTGTGGATGGCGGTCTCTTAAAACCTCAAAGTCGGGTTGGAAAAACCCCAGAAGTTGACAATCAGTAACACATTGTGCAGTTGCTTTTCTTCTCAGATTGTATCCTATTGAGAGTGCTCCAAAACTGTCCGGAGGATCTAAAATAAATTTACTTGAGCCATCAACATTTTCATTTTCTTCGTTTTTGGCATTCAGCATCAGTTCAATTTTTCCATCTTGAATAAAGTACATTCCCGTACCGGGGTCATTCCTGTAAAAAACATATTCGCCTTCTTTGTAATTTCTTTTGTGGCAGAGTTGCAGGAACTCATACCTCTCTGCAGCGGATAAATTTTTAAGAAATTTTGAGCCGAATACTATGCTCAGTTGTTGTTTAATATTTGTGAGTTTTCCCATATCTAAATAACGTTAAAAAGAATGACCGATACCAAAACTAAAGTACAACTTTTTATTGTTGAACCATCCGACTTCTAAATCATGCGCCCTGAAGGTGAAATCGAATCGAGCAACCAGATATTCCCAATCTAAACGCAATCCTAAACCTGTTCCAACTGCAATCTGGTTGTAAAAATCATCAATATAAAATCTGCCTTTTTCCAGTTCTTGATCTTGGGCGGCATCATTTTTAGGTCCATACCAAACATTGCCGGCATCTGCGTACATAGCCGCATGCCAGTTGGCACCCAAAAGTTCTCGAATAAAGATCTGACGAGCTTCAGTAAATGCCGCTAATTTTATTTCCCCACCGTTAATACGAACGTTTTCAGATTTAATAGAACCGGGACCTAACTGAAATGGACCCCAACCTCGAATATCATTACTGCCGCCTGCAAAAAACCGCCTGTTTAAAGGAATAGTTGTACTACTGCCATAAGGTTGAGCTATTCCTGCGTACACTCTCCAGGCAAATACTGCAGAATTAGAAACAGGAATGTATTTCCTGTAATCTGCAGTTGCTTTTATATATCTGCTGTAACTCAATTCATTCTCACTTACTTTGAACAGAGACGGGAGGCTTTGCTCCAGGGTATCCGGAGTAATTACAAATTTGTCAAGTACATATGGAATATTTCCACCTGTTGACAAGGAGTATTCACTGAAATATCCACGATTTCTTTTTATTAAGTCTGTGTTTTGGCTTCTGAACGTGTACCGTATTACGGATGAAATTTGAGGCCTGAAATCTTCTAAGATCCTTGTTAATTCTATAGGATCAACTATGGTACCGTCAAGCAACGTGTCTGAATCGAAATCGTTTCTGAGATTATTAATAAACTCATCTGTGGGTGACGGATCAACAATATCCAGTTCAATAAGATCTAAAAAACTGGAAAATCGAGGATTGTGTTGTACTTCATAGCGAAGGTTAAACTGAACGTCACTATTGATATCAAAAAATAGTTGATCAGATCTGCTGTATGAAAGTGAATATCTTGTTAAACCGCTCGTGAAGAATCGGGTGTTATCCAGAAATGCGAATGGAAAATTCAGTCTTGGTACAGTGTAATCTCCTCTTAACTCATAGCTTCTGAAAATAGAAGATTGAGTTGAGGTATCAGCAATTTCTTCAAGCACACTTTTGCTCACAAATTCAAAACTGACATTAGCTGAAAGTGAGAAATTCTCAGCTTTACCAAATGCATTATTATTCGTGTAATCAACCCCAAGACCGGTACCAAAACCATATCTCTTCATTCCGAATATCTCAGCTCCAATACTATGCTTTGTAAGGGATTGCAGATCCAGATAGGTTGGGATATAGGTCTGTGAAAAGTCGGGCTGACTTCCGGTTTCATTTTGTCCGAATCTTCTGATAAATAACATTCCAAGATTTTGGTATTCCCGGATAGTATTCAGATATAATTCATGATTATAAATATCTCCCGGTTTAAATAGTATCTGGTCAGTCATTAACGAAAACTTGGTTTGGGTAGCGGGTTCTTTTTTCAGGAATATCTTTGTGGTATCAACTACTTCTTGTTGGGAAGTAACAGTGTCGATCTGAGTATAGTTATCAGGAGCTGAACCGTCTGCAAGGTTTACATAAACATCACCAAAGCGATAGACCTTTCCGGGATTTATTCTGAATTGAATGTCAAGATTAGTTGAATCCGGTTGTTGAGTCTGAACCAGAGCGATTACTGAATCCTTTTGAATCGATGCATAGCCATTATTTTTTAAAAAATTGATTATTCGCTGTTGCTCTGCACCTAATTCCTGTGTGTTATATTGACGATTTACTGTATAAGTTGAATCATTAATACGATCATTTGTTAGCGGGCTGGCTCTCATAAAATCAATTCTTTTCTCAAATGTAGAAAAGAAGGGTAGTCCTCTGTAAGAAATTGTTTCTATTTCAGAAGGAGCACCTTCTGTCAGTATAAAAGAAACTTCAACTTTATCAGTTTTGTATTCAACGATGGTTGTATCAACCTGAACGCGAAGGTATCCTAAGGATTCATAGTACAGCCTGATTCTTTCCATGTCATTAGAGACTACGGAACGATCCAAGTAGATGGGATCTTCTCCAAAACGACCATTACTCAATTCCCAAAAGTAATACCAAGGTGTAAATCTGGGTATTCCCAGGAATTCCCGGTTAGTTTTGGTTCGAATTAATGTTTCCAGAGTTCGATCCTTTACATTTCTATTTCCCGAAAACCTGATTCTTCGCACTACTTTATCAGAAGTGCTGTCCGAAACAACAGAAGAACTTTGTGCTGATACATTAACCTGTGCGGTACTCGTTAAAAGCACCGTGAATAGGAAGGAGATAGTAATAAATGATATTGTAGATAGGGTATTTCTCAATGGTGGAGGTTATGTTTGATTACATAACCAGGCTTATTTGGGGCTAAACATCATCGTAATCGAATCCTTCGTCTTCTTCGTTATGGAAGAAATCTTCTTTTTGAATGTAATCCGGCCAAATATCTTCTATGTTTTCATAGATCGTATTCTCACCTTCGTCTAATTCCTCCAATTCCTCAAGATTAGTAATCACCTGAGTTGGAAGCCCATTTCTTTCAGCCCATTCTATAAGCTCTTCTCTGTTCGCTGGGAATGGTGCTTCATCTAAAGCGGCGGCTAATTCTACTGTCCAAATCATAAATAAATCTTTTTTTTAATTAAGTGAGTGAATGATACAATTCTACCTGAATTTTCCAAGTATCGTTCCAAAAAATTTTTGATCTTAAATCGTGCCGAAAATATTGTTATCTTAGCACAATTACATCAACTAAATCCAAAGAGGATTATTTTTTATGGGAAGTTTTGGAACAACCGAAATTATTATCATAGCTATTCTTGTTTTAGTGCTTTTTGGCGCTAAAAGAATTCCCGAGTTAGCAAAAGGATTAGGTCAAGGAATTAAAGAATTCAGAAAAGCATCAAGCGACATCAAAAAAGAAATTGAAGACAGTTCTCGTGATATTGATGATGCTGTAAATTCAGAAGAAACAAAGTCTAATTCAAAAAAATAGAAGATTGTCTACAAATAGCATCGCTGAGATAAGAGAGCAAATTCTCAACGAAAACCTCTCCCTGAAAGATATAGTTACTAATTATATTGCAACGATTGAAGAACAAAATCCTGAAATCAATGCGTTCGTATCAACTTATTTTGAAGAGGCTCTTTCTGAAGCAGAAATAATTGAAAATAAGATAAAAAATGGAACCGCAGGCTCTCTCGCCGGTGCTGTTCTGGGTATCAAAGATCTGATTTGTGAGCGAGGACGCCAAGCTACCTGTGCTTCTGAGATTCTTGGAGACTTTGAGAGCGTCTATGATGCTACTGTTATTGAGCGCTTGAAAGCAGAGGATGCAATTTTGATCGGAAGAACCAATATGGATGAGTTTGCAATGGGTTCCGCAAACCAGTTCAGTAGATATGGTGCTGTTAAAAATCCGGTTAATACATCTAAAGTATCCGGAGGTTCATCAGGTGGGAGCGCAGCTGCGGTAGCTTCAAAAATGGTGAGCGCATCTCTGGGATCCGATACTGGTGGTTCTATTAGGCAACCTGCTGCATTTTGTGGTGTTGTTGGAGTAAAGCCTACTTACGGTCGTGTTTCTCGATGGGGATTGATTGCTTTTGCTTCTTCATTTGACTGTATTGGACCTTTTGCTAATAATGTTGAAGATGCTGCAAGGGTGCTTCAAGCTATTTCCGGTTTTGATGAAAAAGATAATACATCAGCAAATATTCCGGTTCAGAATTTTGCAGAAGAGCTTAAGCAACCAAATAAAAAAATCAGAATAGGTGTTCCTGAAGAGTTTTTTGGCGAAGGATTGGATTCAGAAATTGCTACGAATATTAATGAAACTCTTAAGAAATTAGAATCAGAAGGTGCTGAGTTAGTACCGATCAGTTTACCGCATACTAAATATGGGATCGCTACCTATTATGTGCTTGCTACAGCCGAAGCTTCGAGTAATTTAGCTCGATTTGATGGAATACGATACGGACACAGAGCTGATAAATCATCCGTTGTTGAAGAGCTAAAAGAAGAAGAAAGTCGTTTAAGGGAAGAATTTAAAGATGATGAGGTTCAGTTGGATCTGGCATTATCTAAAATGGACAGCGCGTTGATAAAGCTGTACAAAAAATCCAGAACAGAAGGTTTTGGCACTGAAGTAAAGCGAAGAATTATGTTAGGTACATATGTGCTCAGTTCAGGTTATTACGATGCATATTATGCCAAGGCACAGAAAGTTCGTCGTCTTATTCAGGAGGATTTCAAAAAAGCATTTGAAAAAGTTGATGTAATAGCCGGACCTACCACTCCAACTACAGCTTTTGAACAGGGTGCGAAGCTGGATGATCCGGTACAGATGTATCTTAACGATATTTACACTACATCAGCGAATTTGGCTGGCATTTGCGGAATTAGCGTACCATCGGGTTCTCATTCAAACGGTTTGCCGATCGGAATTCAATTTTTGGCGGATTCATTTCAGGAATCTAAAATTCTTAATGCCGGAAGATTAGTTGAACTTCTGGATAAATAGAATATATAATTTCTGAAAATCCGGATAAATGAACCGACTAAGCGGAAAAAATATCATTATAACAGGGGCTACCTCAGGGATCGGTAAAGCTGCTGCTTATCAGTTAGGTGAATTTGGTGCCAACTTGTTTCTTACCGGCAGAAGGGAAGAAAGGTTAGTAGAAATTAAAAATGAGTTAGAGAACAAATATCCTGATTCGGAAATCTATACGTTCCCTTTTGATGTTACAGATCGTGTGGCATGTCAGGATTTTGTTAAATCAATTGATAGTGATATAGATGTGTTGATAAATAATGCTGGTTTGGCTTTAGGTAAAGATGCCGTTTATGAGCTGGATCAGGAAGATGTTGATCAGATGTTTGCTGTAAATGTTCAGGGTCTGTTGTCATTAACAAGGCTTATTTCTCCACAAATGAAAGCTAGAAATGCAGGGCATATCATAAATATTGGCTCTGTAGCAGGGCATGAATCGTATGCAGGTGGAGTGGTTTATTGTGCTACAAAGCATGCAGTTAAGGCGATCACCGAATCTACCAAGAAAGATCTACACGGAACGGGAGTACGTGTAAGTATGGTCTCACCCGGTATGGTGGAAACGGAGTTCAGCAATGTTAGGTTTAAAGGAGATGATGAAAAAGCCGAATCAGTTTACAAAGGATTCAGAGCTTTAACAGCAGAAGATATTGCTGAGATCATAGTTTTTATTGCAAACAGACCGGAACATGTAAATATTATGGATACTATTATCTATCCGGTTTCACAATCATCCTCAACAATGGTTTACAGAGATGAATAAAATTCTACTAATACTATCCGCTTTAATAACAGTCTTAGCCTGTAATAAAGGAACAGGACTTCAATTTTCTGAAAAAGGGAGAAATGTTCCTCAATTCTCTTCGGATTCAGCATATAAATTTATTGAGACCCAGGTTAACTTTGGTCCCAGGGTGCCAAATACATATGGACATGTCAAGACCAGAGAGTTTTTGGAAGGGAAACTTAAAGATTACGCGGGAGAGAATGCCGTATTTTCTCAGGAATTTACTGAAGAAGGATATGGTGAAACTCTTGAGATGGCGAATATTATTGCTGCTTTTAACACTTCAGCCAGCGACAGAATTATGTTATGTGCCCATTGGGACACAAGACCCCGTGCAGATCAGGACACAAGCAGAACCGGAGAGTTTATAGCCGGAGCCGATGATGGAGGTAGTGGAGTAGGTGTACTGATTGAACTGGCAAGGATCTTTTCTGAAAACCCACCACCGATTGGTGTAGATATTGTTTTATTTGATGGGGAAGATTATGGGACATCTGGAGATATTGTAAAGTACTTTTTAGGTTCACGTTACTGGTCAAACAATCCACCTGTTCCGGGATACAATCCCAGATTTGGAATATTGTTGGATATGGTAGGTGCTGAACGAGCTGTTTTCCCAAAAGAAACCTACTCTTTAAGCTATGCTCCCAATCTTGTGGACGAAATTTGGGGAATTGCTGAAAATAAAGGTTATTCAGATATTTTCCTTGATCAGAGAGGAGCGGGAGTGTTGGATGATCATTATATCATATATGAAAATACCAATATCCCGGTTGTGGATATTATAAATCATTCCGTAGCCCCGGATGGAAATATCGAATTTGCTCCACACTGGCATACGCATCAGGACGACCTGCCGATTATTGATAAGAATACTCTTCAGGCAGTTGGGAATGTTCTTCTTGAATTAATTTATAATAGAATTTGATGGATTATATCCGACTACACATCACGTTATCTGATGATCTGCATGAATTATTGATAGCTGAACTATTTGAGCTGGATTTTGAAGGATTTGAACAAGAAAGTGATCTCTTAATCGCTTCGGTTCCTTCATCCAGATTTGATGATGTTAAAAGAGAAGAGATCACTAAAATTTTGCATTCCTTTGAAGATGCAGAGTTAACAAAAGAAGAGTTAATTTCTCCTCAGAACTGGAATGAAAAGTGGGAAAACTCTATCGAACCTCAGATTATTGGTACCTTTTATGTGAGGCCAACATGGGCAAAAGAGGCGCCTTCAGATTCGGACTTGATCGAACTACTTATTGATCCTAAAATGGCGTTTGGTACAGGATATCATGCAACAACAAGATTAATCCTAGGTTGGTTATCAGAAATCATCAGCAAAGACGATAAAGTTCTTGACGCAGGAACAGGAACCGGAATTCTGGGTATTGCAGCTTTAAAACTTGGCGCTGAATCTGCTTTTGGTTTTGATATAGATGAATGGAGCGAAGATAATTCAAAAGAGAATATTATCTTGAATGAAGTTGAAGGATTTGAGGTCAAACTCGGATCAACAGAAGTTATTCCTACAGACAGTACTTTCGATATAATTCTTGCAAATATAAACAGGAATGCATTGATAGAATTAATTCCTGAATTACTTTCTTTTTTAAGGAAAGAAGGCACTTTATTACTTTCGGGCTTACTGGAAGATGATGAACAAACCATTATGAATTTAGAATCAGTTAAGACATTAACACACCTGGAAACCAGACAAAACGGAGAGTGGATCGCAATTCTACTAAGAAAATGAAAGCAGCTATAGATATAGGAACCAACACAGTTTTAATGCTTATTGCCGAAGAAAATGGAGAAGGATTAAAGGTTTTTCATGAAGAGCAAAGAATGCCTCGGCTTGGAAAAGGAGTGGATGTTAATAAAGCTCTTTCAGACGAAAGCATGGAAAGAGTTATTACAGCTATAAAAGAATATAAAAATATTCTGAGCTCTCAATTTTCTACTGTAACTGAGGTAACTGTTACAGCAACAAGCGCTGTTCGGGATGCTTCTAACAGAGATGAGTTTAAAAATCTGATAAACAAAGAAACGGGTTTTGATGTTCAATTACTTTCCGGAGATAAAGAAGCTGAGTATACTTATAAAGGAGCTTTAACTGTATTTGATGAACAGGTTAGTGGCGATGTTTTTGTATTGGATATAGGAGGGGGGAGTACTGAAGTAGCTCTTGGTCGAGATGGGGAACTTATTGACTCTCATTCTTTTGACATGGGTTGCGTACGTTTTACCGAAAGATTTTTGGTACAAGATCCACCTTTTCAAGAACAAATAAGAGAGTGCAGACAAGCTGTAAAAAGCTTGCTCGAGACTAAGAAATTCAGACCCAAAAAGAATGTACAAGCAGTGGGCGTTGCAGGGACCCTTACTTCATTAGCTGCTATAGATCTGCAGATTGATGAGTATGATCCGGAGCATATGAATGGACATTTGATAGTTCGTGAAAAACTTAAAAAAGGAATTGAAATATTTAGCTTACATACTCATCAGCAATTACTTGAACTAAGTCCGAAAGTTTTGAAGGGAAGGGAAGATATATTTCTTGCAGGTTTGCTTATTCTGGAAGGTTTTATGAATTATTTTGATTTGGAAGAGATCAGAGTTTCTACCGGCGGAATACGTCACGGAGCAATACTCAATGAGCTAAAAAAAAATTAGTATAGAATTTAAAAAAAAACCGATTTTCATTTACGCTAAGCTTTGTATTTTAGCTTAGCACAAAATCAGATAATGTCAGATATCAGTACAGAAAAAAATTCATCACCCAGAGAAAATGCCTCAGCTAGTAGTATTGAGGATGACGGCTTTGTTGTAAGAGCTCTCAAAGGGGATGAAAGCGCCTATAAGGATCTGATGAGCAAATATGATCGCCCGATATATTTTCATATTCGGAAAATGATCAAAGAGAAAGAACTTGTTGAAGATCTGGTTCAGGAAGTGTTTATGAAGGCTTTTAAGAACCTTTCCACTTATAGCAATGAGTATGCTTTTTCAACCTGGTTGTATCGTATTGCTACCAATCACACCATAGATTATCTGAGAAAGAAAAAGCTTCAGACGCTGTCTATTAATGATCCGTACAAAACTAAAGACGGTGAACTGGAGATCCAACTTCCTGATGAAACCTACGCTACTGACAAAGCAGTGATCAAGAAGGAGAGGAAGAAAATCGTTCAGGATGCGATCGAAAACCTTCCTGAAAAATACAGAGCAGTTATACAGCTCCGTCACATGGAAGAACTTTCATATGATGAAATAGCAGATGAACTTGATCTTCCTTTGGGTACTGTAAAAGCACATATCTTTCGAGCCAGGGAGCTTTTGTATAAAGCATTGATCGATAAGCGCGGTAGTTTTTAGAGCGTAACTCAGTTTGTTGAAAGATTATTTGTCACAATCTGAGTGTTCATTTTGAATTTCTCGAATTTCGCTCTGCGGATCGCACTTCCTTCAAAAAGTTCATCGTATTGCGGATTATCTATTTCATTCCAGAAATCAATATCGTGACTCAGTAATTTAGTTCTGGGTTTCAGATCTGCCATTTGAGTTATCGAAGGATCTTTGTTCCATGGACAAACATCCTGACATATATCACAACCATACATCCATTCTCCCAAAGAAGATTGAAGTTCTTGCGGAATTTGCTCTTTAAGCTCGATCGTCAGGTAGGAGATGCATTTATTCGAATCAACACGGTAAGGCTCATAAATGGCATCTGTGGGGCATGCATCGATGCATCTGGTACAAGTGCCGCAATGATCGGTAGTTGACGAGGTATAGTTGAATTCCACATCCAGAATCATTTCCCCAATGAAGAAAAAGGATCCGATATCCTTGTTTAAAATATTAGAATTCTTACCCATCCAACCTAAGCCGGAACGTACAGCCCAGGCTTTATCCAAAACGGGAGCCGAATCAACAAAAAATCTGCCTTCAATATTACCAACCAGAGACTCGGTATAGCTGAAGAGTTCTTTTAGTTTTTTCTTAAAAACTTTATGGTAATCTCTTCCCAATGCATACTTGGCAATTTTTGGATTCCCTGTTGATTGGTGATCATGATCCGGGGAGTAATAACTTCCAATAACTGAAACCACAGATTTTGCGCCGGGAACAAGTTTTGTGGGATCAACTCTTTTGTCAAAGTTGTTCTCCATCCAGCTCATTGTTCCATTACGCTGTTGGACTAACCATTCTTCCAAACGACGTGCTTCTGTTTCAAGGAATTCAGCTTTTGCAAACCCACAGGCATCGAATCCTAACTGTAAGGCGTAATTTTTAACAGCTGCAGTCAGATTCTTAGAATCCATAATAAGTTTATTTTACAGGAACCAATTTATCGCCTTTCCATTGCAGTTCTTGTAATGAACCTTCGATCATACGAACAGTGCGGAAGGGATATTTTTTTACCAATGCATAATCGTGAGTTACCATAAGTACGGCCATTCCTCGATTATTGATTTGCTTTAGAAGATCCATAATACTTTTGCTTGCGCCTGGGTCTAGATTTCCGGTAGGCTCATCAGCAAGCAGTATTCTGGGTTCGTTTGCTAAAGCACGGGCAATAACCACTCTTTGCTGCTCTCCACCCGAAAGATCTTTTGGCATATGCTTTCTTCTGTGACTTAAGCCAACCATTGTCAGAACTTCTAAAACTCTTTGCTTTACAAACTTGGGTTTTTCACCGGTTACCTGAAGTGCGAAGGCAACATTATCAAATACATTCCGGTCCTGAAGAAGTTGGAAATCCTGAAATACGATACCTAAACGGCGACGAAGCATAGGAACTTCTTTCATACTGATCTTATTTACCGGATAATCGGTAACACGGACAGTTCCGGTATCAGGTACAATATCTCTGTACAGAAGTTTTAAGAAAGAACTTTTACCAATACCCGTAGCCCCGATAAGATAGGTGAATTCACCATTGTGAAGCTTGAAATCGATGTTGTTGAGAACTCTTCGGTTTTCGAAGCTTAAACTTACATTTCTTAATTCAATTACAGATGTTTCTGACATTTAAGTACTAAGGTTATACGTGCGCTGTTTTCGTCGGCATCAATAAGATCAAAATCGCCATATTTTGCAACTAAATGATAGGGCGTTTGTTTCAAAATTGATAACATTTCTTCTAAAGTATAAATACGTTGCTTATGAACTTCTTTGAACGTAGATAATATTTCTTTTTTGTCTTCTGATAATTGTTCAATTTCAAAAGTATTGGTATGTATTTTATTGATTGCATCATACTCACTTGTTCTGAAAAATCTGAGATCTTTTACTTCAGCTTCTTCATTATTTAAATAATCTACTGCTTCCAAAGAATTTAATGGAGTTGAGAAATCATAAATGAATAACCCGTCCGGTTTTAGAACCTTTTCGCATTCTTCAAGCATTGCAATTATTTCTGAATCTGTTTGTAAGTAGTTTACACTATCAAAAACAGAAAAGATTACATCAAATTCTTCTTCAATGTTAATATTCAAAAAATTGAGTGTCTGAAACCGGACATCAGCATTTTGTTCCAAGGCTTTTTGTTTAGCCACTTCAATCATTTGAGGTGAGAGGTCGCTGGCAAGTATTTCATAATAACCTAATTCATCGAGGGAAATAGCAACTGATCCCGTTCCACAAGCTAACTCCAGTACTTTTTCACACTCCGGATGATGTTCCTGAATAATTTCATCGATATAATCAGCCCAGGATTCGTAGTCAACATTTTCCATCAACTTATCATACAGAGGAGCAAGATTGGAATAATTATCTGATTCTTTCATTCAATCAATTCTTTTGTGCTAGTTCAACAGCAAGTTCATAAGCCTGAATAAAAGAAGAAGGATCTGAAATTCCTTTTCCTGCAATATCAAAGGCTGTACCATGGTCGGGTGAAGTTCTGATGATCGGAAGCCCGGCAGTAAAATTAACTCCTTTTCCAAAAGATAAGAGTTTGAAAGGAGCAAGTCCCTGATCGTGATACATAGCTAAGATGGCATCATACTTAAGATGTTTTTTCTGTCCAAAGAATCCATCGGCAGGGAATGGGCCTTCAACATTAATCTCGGATTCTTTTAGTATACCGATAGCCGGTGCAATGATCTCCTTTTCTTCAGAACCTAAAACACCGCCATCTCCGGCATGTGGATTCAACCCAAAGACAGCAATTCTGGGGTTGGAAATTCCGAAATCATGCTTCAGGCTTTCACTCAAAATTGTGGCTTTACTTATAATCAAATCCTGATTTATAGAGGCCGCAATATTACTGATCGGAATATGTCCTGTTATAAGAGCTACTCTAAGATCTCCGCTGACAAGCATCATCAAAAACTGATCGGAATTTGTTTGCTTAGCTAAAAATTCAGTATGACCGGGAATATCATATCCGGCAAATTGTACAGCTTCTTTTGAAATTGGAAGAGTAACCATAGCATTGAGCTTTTTATTTTTGCAAAGATCGATTGCCAACTCAATGGATTTCATAGAAATGAATCCGGATTCTTTGGTTATTGCTCCTGTTTCTATATTTGCAGGTAAGTTTTCAGTTACAAGAAGATTAAAAAATCCAATTTTTGCTTCAGATACAGAAGTAATCTTGTGTATTGATTTGTTAAGCCCCAATTCAGAGTTATAGAAATCTATTACAGAAGCCGGTGATATAAGAATAGGGATAGAAGCGGTAAGATCAATTTCTGAGATCGCCTTTAAAGCAATCTCAGGTCCGATTCCGTTTATATCTCCAATCGTTATTCCAATTTTAGGTATCATAAGCCAAAGTTAACACTTAAGCTATTGAAACGCTGAGGATTATTTGCCTACCAACATAAATTCTGAGAATCCGGATCCTTTCTCGAATACAAATGTTCGATTATTGTAAGTCCATGTTTCTATGACCTTACCTTTTTTTGGAAAAGCTCTGTTACGTGAATTCGGTGGGCCATATTTGATATAAACTTCTCCGCGATCGGTGTCTTGACCGTTAGGGGTTTCAGGAGAACGATACTCTACAAACGCGTAATGAACCCTTCGGTAATACTCTGTCATAAGTTCATTGAATTCGGTTTCGGGAGTAGGGTCTCTTTCTGACCAGAACGATCTGAAATTTTCTTCTTTTTGAACCGAATTACCGCTCTTTAAGTTTTTGAGTTGTTCTTCAGAAACGATGTACTTCATCATGTCCAGAGCGATGTCAAGATTCAGAAGCGAAGGAGGTATATCTGGCCAGTATGAACGAACAACTTTAGTTGCTTGTACATTTTCGTTTGTACTGCTTTTCAATTCAAGTGAATAGAGGGCGTTTTCAAACTCAGAATTAGGGACATCTACCAGTGCATAGGAAAAGGATCCGTTGTTTTGATCAAGTGAAAGAGCTGTTTCTTTTTTATCTAATAATGAAAGTGTTGAATTAGTAAATATCCGATCAGCTGATATAGGGATTGATTTTAAAGTTGATACGTTGGTAGTATCATTTTTTTCAATTCTGGATTTACTAATAACCAATTTATAGTTTTCTGATGGTGAATAATCCGGAATTCTAATCAATGCTTTATAGTCTTCTCCATAAATGACATTGTTTCCCATATTTATCAGTTCCATATCAGAAGGAGTTCCACTCGATTTTATCAGATATATTTCGCCTTTATTTTTAGTTGCAAAGTTCTTTATGCTGATGCTTCTTCTTTGTGAATTACGATCATCAGTTTCATCCATCAAACTTAGTTGAAGCACATAATTATACATTCCTGGATCGAGTTCTGTAACTAATCTTCCGGAAGCATACTTCATTTTCGATTTAGTATCCTCATAATTATTTGCGAAAAGAGTGTCTTGCCACAAATCCCGAGAAACCGGAGCTATGTTTTTTAATTCCTTTTTTGATGCTTTACCCTTAAAAATTTCTGTGTTTAACCTTGCCATGCTATAGAATTCAGCTGTTTCTGGCGCATCAATTTCATCGTCAACAGATAATTTCTTGAAGGGTAAAAAACTGTTTTCCATTTTAAATATGAAAATTAACTTGGCTTGTTCAGTATTTTCAGTTGGAATTACAATTGCGTCGATAAAGAAATTAGGAGTAGATGCTCTGTTTGCTAAAGTTGCATAACTTATATCTCCCCGACGTTGGCTAAGTAAAACAGAAGAAGAAATAAGCAAAAAAGTAAACAGAGAAAGAGTAAATTTTTTCATCGCAAGGGTTTTTAAATTCAATTACATCATAAATCACGTTATGAATCACTAAAATTCCTATAATCAACGCAATAATAATCATTAGTATTATAATAAAAGATTTCTGACAAACATGGCGAATACAAACTCATCAAAGCAAGAAAACTGGTTAAACGAGTTACTCGATAATTTAAGAGCTCAAGAACAAGAGATAATGTTAGGAGGAGGTCAAAAAAGAATAGACAAGGAACATGCAAAGGGAAAATTAACTGCCAGAGAACGTATAGACTTGCTACTGGATGAAGATTCGGAGTTTTATGAATTAGGGTTATGGGCAGGTTATGAAATGTACGAAGACGAAGGTGGTTGTCCGGGAGGTGGTGTAGTCACCGGAGTAGGAAAAGTGGAAGGAAGAGATTGTATGATAGTTGCAAATGATGCCACCGTAAAAGCAGGAGCTTGGTTTCCTATCACGGCTAAGAAGAATTTAAGAGCACAGGAAATTGCTATTGAAAATCATATCCCTTTAATCTATCTGGTAGATTCAGCAGGAGTTTTTCTTCCGATGCAGGATCAGATCTTTCCTGATAAAGACCACTTTGGGAGGATGTTCAGGAATAATGCAGTTATTTCAGCAAAGGGCATTCCACAGATAGCTGCAATAATGGGAAGCTGTGTAGCAGGAGGAGCTTATTTACCTATAATGAGTGATGAAGCCCTGATCGTTGATGGAACAGGAAGTGTATTCTTAGCAGGAAGTTATCTGGTTAAAGCAGCTATCGGCGAATCAGTAGATAATGAAACCTTAGGTGGTGCTACTACTCACACTGAAATTAGTGGCGTTACAGATTATAAAATGAAAGATGATGAAGAATGTTTAGAAACGATTCGTGATCTGGTTGGAAAATTAGGACCGCATAAAACTGCAGGATTTAACAGAAAAGAAGCAAAACTCCCTTCAAAATCTTCAGCCGAAATATTTGATATTTTACCGGAATCCCGAACATCTCCGTATGACATGAATGAGTTACTGGAGTGTATTATCGATGAAGATAGTTTTACAGAGTTCAAGAAAGGATACGGTCAGTCTCTGATTACAGGATACGCAAGGATAGACGGATGGAGTGTTGGAATTGTGGCAAATCAAAGATCAATTTCCAAAACCAAAAAAGGAGAGATGCAGATTGGTGGAGTTATTTATTCTGATTCTGCAGATAAAGCTGCTCGTTTTATCATGAACTGTAATCAAAAGAAAATTCCGTTGATTTTTTTTCAGGATGTAACCGGCTTTATGATAGGCAAACGAAGTGAACACGGCGGTATCATCAAAGATGGAGCAAAAATGGTGAATGCTATGAGTAATTCCACTGTACCTAAGATCACGGTTGTAGTGGGAAATAGCTACGGAGCAGGTAATTATGCGATGTGTGGACGAGCATATGATCCGAGGTTTATGTTTGCCTGGCCAACAGCAAATATCGCTGTTATGAGTGGAGCTTCAGCCGCTAAGACTCTTACTCAGATTAAAATAGCCACTATGAAGAAAAAAGGGGAAGAGGTAAGCGAAGAAAAACAGAACGAGCTTATGAAAGAAATTACGGACCGTTATAACAAACAAACGGATGTTCGTTATGCTGCATCGAGATTATGGGTTGATGCGATCATTCACCCGGCAGAAACCAGAGACAGGATCTCTAATGCTTTGGAATGTGCAAACCTGAATCCGGATATTGAAGAATTTAAGACCGGGGTTATTCAAACGTAGTTTTATTAAAATCTTCTATAAAGTTATAGGGAACATTGTGGTGTGATCTTGGTTTAAATGGTTTGTAATCAAATAAACAACTCATCAAGACCATGAAAAACTATTTTAATAAGGCATCATTAGTAGTACTGTTATTAACAAGTTCTCTTCTGTTGAGTGCATGTTCAGATACTACACAATCAAGTGTAAAACTTAATGCTAAAGCTTCTAAAAGCCAGACCTATCAAAAATTAAACAGTGTAGCCGATACAGTAATTATCTCTGAAGCAAAATTCAGATTCAGTGAAATTGAATTTGAAAGTGCCACAGATGATGACAGCACTGATATAGAGCAAGGACCTATCGTTCTAAGTTTTAATTTAAACGGAGGTTTAACCGAAGTTGGTATAGCTGATGTTCCTGCAGGATTTTATGAAGAATTAGAATTTGAGATCGAAGCCAGAGATGAAGATGAAGTTGTGGTAAATGATCCGGATTTTGAAGGAGAAAATGGACAAAATTATTCTATGGTTATCTCAGGTACTATAAACGGAGAGCCATTTACGTTCAAATCAGAAAAAGATTTTGAAGTAGAGTTGGAATTTGAACCTGCTTTTGAAGTTAATGACGAAGAACAGGTTAGAATAACTCTGAATTTTGATACTTCGTTATGGTTTTTAGATCAGGATGGTAACGCTCTTTACCCAACTGATTCTAACAATACTCTTCTTATAGAAAGCAATATTGAAAATTCAATAGAAGCTTTTGAAGATGATGATGAAGACGGTGAGGACGACGAAGACTAACCCCATAATCAGTTTCCAAAATTTATGAGCCTTGTTTACAATAGTAAGCAAGGCTTTTTTGTTGGCATTGTTTTAATATCTTCAAAGATGAAGTACAAAATCGACTCAAATAGCTCAGTTATTCAGCTGAATGTAGAAGCTACGTTCACGCTTATTGATTTTACGGCGTTGATTTTATGCTTTATTCTTGGATTTATCTTTGCAGTATTCTTTTGGATGTTCTTTATAGCAATTTTCATCAAACTGTTTGCAAGCTATGAATTTATTTTCGACACGGATAAGTACACAGTTACTCAAAATATTCGATGGTTCAGCTATTTGAAGATTAAAAGGAGAGAGTTTTCCTTTAGTGAAGTTCAGAGCCTCAGGTTTTCTAATGAGGAATCAGGAAACGTTCTTCAGGAGACTTTGAGGATGAAGGAATGGTACACTATTGATATAATTCTGAAAAGTAATTATTCCAGAATTGTTAAGGCACCGGATGATGAACTTGAACAAGCAGATGAACTGTTTTTTGTTCTGAAAGAAAATCTGGATAAATATTTCAAATTTGAAACGGAAATCGTTTATATAGAAAAGCCCGAGCCAGAGAATTTCAGCGACTAGGTTTATTGAATCCCTTAATTTTTCCTGAGAAAACTAACAAGATTTTTAGTCGAGGAAATATCTTCATGGTTTAAAAGTCAAAATGGGATTCTATCTGTGTTTCTTATAAATATTAGGAGCTAAAACTTTTGATAGGTTTTTCAGCGTATCTTCAGAGGTACTAATATATGCTGAGGAAATTAATTCATTCAACTGCTTCAATGTTCTGATTCCAATAACAGCGGTTTTTACTGCCGGATGTTTGTTTACATACTGAAGAGAAGTTGAAATAGGATTTTCAGTTTTTTTTAAAACAGCTTCTTGCATCAATTTTACTTCATGTTCAGAATATCCCAAATATTCTTTAGCAGGCTTATCTATCAGCATTCCTTTTGCTAGTGTTCCCCGGGTAATAACCGAGATATTAGATTTATTTAACAGATCCAGGCATTCTTCCTCAGGTCTGCGGTCCAGTAAGCTGTATTGCATCATCACAGTACTCATGTGTGATCTTTTGATCCATTCTCTGATTACATTGGGTCGGATAGAGGATATACCGTATTCAAGAATTTTTCCTTGCTCTTTGAGTTTTTCAAATGCTTCAATAGTTTCATCGATCGGGTCGTTGATAGTGCCGCCATGCAACATATATAAGTCTATATAGTCGGTATTAAGTCTCTTTAGGCTCTTGTCTGCTGCTTTGAGTATGTAATCTTTTGTTGGATTCCATCGCCAGTCAGTGCGTGTTTCATTCCATTCATTACCAACTTTTGTAGTGATCTGAACTTTATCCCGAAAAGGAGCAAGTGCCTCACCTACAATTTTTTCATTTTCGCCGTAATCATACAAGTCTGCAGTATCAAAAAAATTAATATCATTATTATATGCCTGTCTTAAGATTTCAATACTGTCTATTTGTCTACCTTCCAGTGACATACATCCAAAGCCGATCTTGTCCATTATTTTGGTTTATGAATTAAGGTTTATGTTTGTGTTTTTAAACAAATAATACTAATCTCATGAACATTTTTTAAAAACTTAAAATTATATTTTTATGATAAATTCTAAAAAACTTCGGGTTATTCCAGCACTAGTTTTATTGTGTACACTTACTATTTCCTGTGCTTCTATATTTAAGGGTTCTAGTGCAGATGTCAGGGTGAATTCAAATCCTTCAGGGGCAAATATTTTTATTAATGGAATTGATAGAGGGGTTACTCCTCAAACACTTTCTTTAAAAAGAAACAGTGATTATGTACTGACTTTCAAAAAGGAAGGATATGAAGATCTCAACTTTGAAATATTTAAAAAGTTCGATATCGGGACGGCACTTGTAGGTAACATTTTTTCATGGGGACTGGTAGGAATAATAGTAGATGTTGCAACCGGTGCAGCGTATTCATTAACTCCGGCAGATGTTGAGGCAAATATGGCCAGTTTACAAGCTGCGGGTTATATCGATGATAATTTTAAAACCGATAGTAGTGACATTTATGTGTTCATGCTCACATCAGATCAATGGGAAATGCTTAAAAAAGCAGAAAAATAAAATAACTTTCCTTAAGAATTCTAGAGCCGTCATATCGATATGACGGCTTTTTTTATGGTCAATTGTCTGCTTTGGCAATGATCCAAACCGCATGGATAATTCCCGGTATATATCCCAATATCGTTAACAAGATATTAATCCAGAAAGCGGATCCGATTCCAACAGTTAAAAAAACTCCGACAGGAGGTAGAAATATTGCGAGTATAATTCGTAACAGACTCATTTATTTAAATTTGATTAAGATTGATACCCTTCAATATAAATAAAAAAGCCTTGTAAATATTAAATCTACAAGGCTTTTTGTACCAAAGAGGGGACTCAAGATATGTAACTAGATGTTTCGAGATACCGTTACATGATTTCAAACAATGGTTTAAATTACATAGAGGCAGATTCTTAATTCATTAAGATGATAAGAATTGCAGAAAATGTTCCACCTATGTTCTACCAATATGAAACCTACCTACCATTATATAATTCGAGCAGATAAGACCAACAAAGAAGGACTTGCGCCGATATACATGAGAATAACGTTCGACAGAAGAAAGAGTCTATACAATACAGGTATAAAAGTACTACCTAAACATTGGAACCCGGAGGCAAGAACTATTCGGAAAAGCCATCCAAAAGCAAAAGTACTCAATCTACAATTAGAAGAGTTGATATTGAATGCTATGCAAATTGGTTTCGATCTGGAAAAGAATAACAAACTATCATCTAAGTTGATCGTGGATAAACTAAAGGGGAAAGCACCGGAACTATTTATAGACTATGCAGAAGGATATTGTGAAAGGGTTAAAAGTGATGGATTGGTTCGTAGAGCCAAACAGGTTAAAGTAGCTCTAAACAAGATTAGGTCATTCTCTTCAAAGAAACTTTACTTTAGAGATATAGATCAACAGTTTTTAGATAGTCTTAAAAAGTACCAAGTAGATACTTATAAAAATATAAGTACCACGGTGAGAAAAGACTTTGCTAAGATCAAACTGGTATTCGATGATGCAATTGAAAAAGGTATTATAGCTGAAAGTCCTTTCGATAGGTACAAGATGCCTAAGGTTCAAAAGTCTAAAAAAGAGGCTTTAAGTTTTGAACAGTTAAAATCAATAGAAGCACTTGAGTTAGATAGTGATAGTTCTTTGTACCATACCAGAAACTATTTTCTATTCTCTTTTTATAATGCCGGAATACGGTTTGGGGATTTATGTAGACTTACCTGGGAAAACATACAGGATGGTAGATTAAAGTATCAGATGAGTAAAACTGCCCGAAATAATGATCCCAAATGGAAGGACATTAAGCTAAATGATTACAGTTTTGATATACTGAAACAATACAGGACAAATGGATCAGATACAGATTTAATATTTCCTCTTCTTGATGCAGATAAAGAACTGAATGACCCGGTAGTATTTGATAAAGAGAAAGCTTCTAAAAATGCCATTGTAAATATACATCTAAAGAAGATCGCCAAAAAAGCAGGTATAGATACGAAGGTATCATTTCATATGGCCCGACATTCATTTGCCAGACATGCAGCATCTCAAGGAATGAATATATATGCTATTTCGAATGCATTAGCACATTCTGATTTGAAAACAACACAAGTCTATTTAAAAAGTTTCGATGAAAACTTACTTGATAAAGAGATGGAGAACTTGTTTTAATTATATTGGTTTTTTTGCTTTGTAGAAATAGATTTTACGACCATTACTAAGGTTTTGAATGCTTTCTAATGTTAATAGTCCTTCATCATCTTCGGATCCTAAAAGTATCTCAACTTGTTTATTTGTTATTGTTTTGTAGACCAGTTTCCCATATTTAAAGTTAATAGGTGTTTCAATCTTTATTATTTGATCATAAAATAAATCTGAAGAATTTGAAGTAACTACCTCGTTTATTTCTCTATATTGATCGACATCTACTTGCATTCTCCAAGTTGTAGGATGGCTCCAAACATCAAAGCTTGCAACAGCTAGAGTCCTGTTATTGCTTATGTTTAGTGACATAACTGCATTCCATGCTCCACAAGGACCGCTTATACAGTTTAGCCTTATATTTTGAAGTCGTCTGTCACCGAGAGTAGGAGGGGTTGTGTTAGAACTGCTAACTCTAAATGGAATTGTATAATTAGTTCGAGTTGGTTCACCAGAACAACTACTAGAACAATGATGGTTAGCAGTTGATCTTTCAATCTGCTCTGTACGTTCTCTTTCCCATCCATATTCGGAAGAAGTAAATTTCGATGTTAATTGACCTGCTTTTTTTGAAAGAATAGATACATTAATATTAAAGGAAAAATTTTCATTTTTTGAATATGGTATCAAAAAAAGGAATTTCTTTTTAATTGTGTATTTCACATCAATAGACACCATTTTTGAAGAATAACTGGTTGAGTCATTTAAATACTTAACAGGAATTAAAATATCAGTTTCATTTCTAGAAGTTCTTTCAATTTTAGTGTCAGTTATTTTAGTTGAATCAATTGTTACTGAGATATCAGAAGTCACCTTATTATCTCCAAGACCGAGATTTGTACCAATTATATCAAGTTTATAATATCCCTCATCTTTAGAAATATGAGTTAGACCATTAACTCTTGATATAAATAATTTATCTTGATAGAAAGGAATACCAGAAAGGGCTTGGGTAAGATCTAGTGCAACAGCATCTTTTAAATCATATATATCCCTTGCTAGAAAACTTTCAGAACTTTTTGTCAATCGATCTAATCTTACCATTAACTGTTGGTTCTGAGAACTTAATTCGCCAACTGTTTTATCAAGCTGTTTGCCAAGTAAGACCGAAGCATTTGTAGCTAATACATTAAGTTCATTACCTGCTTGATTTAATAGTGCGCTACCACGGACTTCGGCTTCACCCAACAAAGTAGAAGCTGAATTCTTAGCCTGATCTATTAGTTCAGAAGCTTCTGTTGCAGCAATGGCGGTAGTTATTACAGCTTCTTGAGCCTTAATTTGATGACTTAATACAAACAAAAGTAGTAAGGTATTTATGAATAATTTCATAAGGCAAGAGGTTTTATTAAAGTTGAAGTAAGAGAGTATTTAGTTTTTCAACCTTAGAAAATGTAACCTAAAATGACCCGATTAATACTACATAATCATGTGGTTATGAATAATGTAATAGAACGCAACAAAAAGTTATAAAGAACAAGCCTAAATTATAAAGCAATAGAGTGTTCTAAGATACTCTGATATACAAAAAGTACAGGTAAAGTACAGGGAATGTACAGGTATATTTAGCCTTCCAGATAGATTTAATCTGTTTGAAATCTGTCAGTATTACTTTTCACTTCTTTTAATTTCCATGAAACCTAAGTTTTCATTATATACACCCTTATAACTATATGTTTTAACTTTTATTCGGGAAATAAATATTCATGCTCACAGGCGAACTAAAGAACAAAGTTGATAAAATTTGGGAAACACTTTGGACTGCAGGAATTTCGAATCCACTAACAGTAATAGAACAACTTACCTATCTACTTTTTATAAAAGGAATAGACGACCAACAACTTAAAGCCGAGAAAAAAGCAGAGAGAACAGGTAAACCCGTACAGAATCCATCTTTTACTAAAGAGCAAGAACACCTTCGATGGCGAAATTTGAAACAACTGGAACCTACCGAAATGTTTAACACCATTCGGGATGATGTATTTCCGTTCATAAAAGAACTAGGTGGAAAAAATGGAAGTACCTACCGTAAACATATGGAAGGGGCTATTTTTATGTTTCCAAAGGCTTCTACTTTAGCAAGAGTGGTTGAGCTGATGGATCAGTTAGAGATGGACGACCGAGATACCAAAGGTGATATGTATGAATACATGCTCTCTAAATTGAGCGTAGCTGGTCAGAATGGACAGTTCCGTACTCCACGCCATATTATTAAGATGATGGTTGATTTGACACAACCCAAGCCATTAGAGAATATTGCAGATCCTGCTTGTGGTACGGCAGGGTTCTTGGTAGCTGCAGGAGAATATATTCGGGATCATCATGCCAAGGATATGGTTGACGAGAAAGTGAGAAATCACTACCAGAAAGAAATGTTTACCGGTTACGACTTCGATAACTCCATGCTTCGTATCGGGAATATGAATATGGTGATGCATGGTTTTGATGGTGCTACTATTGATTACAAAGATTCCCTTTCCAGTGAAGGAAGAGATTTAGATGAAAAGTTTGATCTGATACTGGCTAATCCTCCATTTAAAGGATCGTTGGATTATGACAGTGTGGCTTCTGATTTACTACAAACTGTAAAGACAAAGAAGACGGAACTATTATTTATTGCCATGTTTATTCGTGCAATGAAAATTGGTGGACGTGCAGCAGTTGTTGTACCTGATGGTGTACTTTTTGGTAGTTCAAATGCTCATAAAGAAGTCCGACGTTTATTGGTAGAAGAGCACCAATTAAATGCGGTGATCTCTATGCCAAGTGGTGTGTTTAAACCTTATGCCGGAGTGAGTACAGCTGTGATCATCTTTACTAAAACTAATTCAGGTGGAACTGATAATGTGTGGTTCTACGATATGAAAGCTGACGGGTATTCTTTAGATGATAAAAGAGTTAAGATTGATTCTGACGACCTCCCGGATATTATTGAGCGATATAAGAACCTAGATAATGAAGTAGATCGCAAACGAACTGATGCTAGTTTTTTAGTGCCTAAAGCGGAGATAGTTGACCAAAACTACGACCTCTCAATAAACCGCTATAAAGAAATTGAGTACGAAGCGGTTGAATATGATACGCCTAGAGAAATAATTAACGGCAAAGATGGAGAACCTGGCTTAAGACAACTTGCAAAAGAACGACTCAAAATTCTGGATGAATTGGAGGGGATGGTTTGAGGAAGGTGAAGCTGAGTGAAATTGCTGAAATAAATGGGGGTAGTACTCCTAGTACTAAGAATGAAGAATATTGGAATGGTGAAATTGTTTGGCTGAGTCCATCTGATTTACCTGAGATAGGTGAAATTGTTAGGATAAATGATTCTGAAAGAAAGATCACAAGAGTAGGTTTAAATAGCTGTTCTGCAAAATTACTTGATCCTGATACTGTGATATTCTCTTCAAGGGCATCAATTGGTAAAATTGCCATTAATGACATACCAGTAGCCACGAACCAGGGATTTATCAACTTTACTTGTGGTGATGAAATTGACAAGATGTATTTGGCTTATGTTCTTAAATATCTTACTGAAGACATTGTTCAACTTTCCAACTCTACTACTTTTAAAGAGGTTTCAAAACGTGCAATAAAAGATTTCAAAATCCCTCTTACCAGCCTCGCCGAGCAAAAAGCAATTGTAGCCAAGTTAGACCGTGCTCAACGACTCATCGACATTGATAAAGCCATGCTTGAGAAATACGACCAACTCATCCAAAGTGTGTTCTTGGATATGTTTGGTGATCCGGTTAAAGTTTCTATTGATGATGATAATACTTTTGAGTTGGATGAATTAGTTGATTTTCAGGGAGGTGGAACCCCTAGTAAAAAGAATAATGATTTTTGGGGAGGTGAAATTCCTTGGGTTTCACCAAAAGACATGAAGTGGACATTTATAACTGATTCACAGGATAAAATTACTTCAGCTGCCATCAAGGAAAGTTCAACAAAGTTGATAAAAAGTGGGGCAGTTTTATCAGTTGTTAGAAGCGGAATTTTAAAGAACAAATGGCCATTAGCAATCAACACTGTAGATGTAACTTTAAACCAAGATATGAAAGCATTAATATGTTCAGAGAAAATCAACAATTACTTTCTATTGTATTACTTGAAAAATTATAGCCGGAAAGTTCTAGGGACAGTGAGAGGTACAACAGCTGACAACATCAGTACAAAAGTGTTTAAAAATATCCCAATCAAACTCCCTGAACTTAATAAGCAGCTAGAGTTTTTGAGAATTGTTAACGCAATTATCAAAGAGAAAAAGGCAACAAAGGTAAAAAAATCAGAAGAGTTGTTTTCGTCGTTAGTGCAGGAGGTTTTTGGGTGATGGATAGGAAAAAGTTCATAGACCAAAAGATAGAGATTGAACATAGTGAGGCAAAAGACTTGAATGCTAAATTAACCTCTTCACTTCTTCCAGGAGGAGCAAAAGCTTATGATTTATTTACAGCTTTAGTCCAACCACTTCATATCCAGAGAAAACAAGAATGGCTTAACTTGTTAATGAATGATCTTGTTCGAAGAGAAAAAGATGGACTTACCACACTTAAGGATTTATCAAAGAATGAAGAGTTTATTACAATTATAACTAAGGCTACAATTATAGCTCAGCAAAATCACCAACAAGAAAAGCTTCAGGCATTAAGAAATCTTTTAATAAATGCATCAGAAAAGTTAACGGAAAATGTAAACGAGTTTGACGAATTAGAGTACTGGCTAACATTAATAGAAAGGATGAATCCAAATCATATTTTCCTTTTAAAACTTTTTAGTAAGCCAAATGATTTTGCCAAAGATAGGAAGGATAATTTAAATCATGAACTCATCATAAATAGTAAAAAATTAATAGAGAAATTATACCCAGAGTTAAAAAATAAAATGGAGATGATTTCGCAATATTGGCGAGATTTAAGTGCATATGGCCTTATCAATGGTGATGAAATAACTATAGGTAGACATACTAAAAGGAAGTTTCAAAAGCTGACTACAAAACTCGGAGATACTTTTTTAGAGATGATTGAGATACAAAAATAAACAAATAAAATGTCCAACTTTAACTTCTTAAAACCTGATTGGCCTGAGTTCATCGATGATGCTAAAGCGATGGAAAAGCTGGTGCATTTCGATCCTAGGGGTGCATGTGGAAGGGCTCGTTATCTGATCGAACAAGTTGTGCTTTGGATGTATGAGAATGATGAAGATCTGGAACTTCCCTACGACACCAGTTTATATAATATTACGAATGAACTCTCTTTCCGGAAGATCATTGGCTATACAATCTATGAAAAGATCAAAGTTATCCGAAAAGTTGGAAATTTGGCTGTTCATGAACGAAAGAGAATTTCAGAACATGATGCATTAAGAGTATGCGAAGAAGCTTTTCATATTCTGTTTTGGTTATATCGTACCTATACCACAGATGAAGATTCTAAAGAAGTATTAAACTTCGATCCTCAATTGGTTCCAAAAGTAGAAGCAGCTTCTAAAGAGACAGAAAAGCGTCTCCAGGAGATGGAAGTACAGATGGAGGCAAAAGCAGAAGAGCTTAGGCAACTTCAGCAATCATTAGAAGAAAAAGATGAAGCAATACAGCAACGCAATCGTGAGATCAAACAGATGCGTTTGCAAACTCGTAAGTATGCAGACAATCATAATTACAATGAAGCAGGCACACGTGAGCTTTTAATTGATGTAATGCTCAGAGAATCGGGCTGGAACCCTGCTGATCCTAATGTCAGAGAATTTGAAGTTCAAGGCATGCCTAATAAGACCGGTACCGGCTATGTGGATTATGTGCTTTGGGATGATGATGGGAAACCCATAGGGTTAGTTGAAGCCAAACGGACTACTCGTGATGTAGATGAAGGTCAACATCAGGCAAAACTCTATGCAGATTGCTTAGAAGATAAGTATGGTGTAAGACCGGTTATATTTTTGTCTAATGGCTACGAAATTTGGCTCTGGGACGATCAGGCTTATCCACCCCGACCAGTACAAGGCTTTTATACTAAAAAGAGCTTACAGAAGCTTTTCTTTCAAAAGCGAGAGAAAGAATCTCTAAAGCTTGCAGAGATCAATGAAGATATTACAGGTCGGTATTATCAAATAGCAGCAATTCGAAGGGTAGGAGAACGATTCGAAGAAGGTCATCGAAAAGCATTGCTGGTAATGGCAACAGGTACAGGTAAAACCAGGACTTCGATTTCCATTACTGACATGCTCTTGAAGAATAAATGGGCTAATAAAATATTATTTCTTGCTGATCGAAATGCATTGGTAAAGCAAGCTTATAAAAATTATGCAACGCACCTTCCTGAAGTACCGATTGTAAATTTAGTGGAAGAGAAGAATGACGATGCAGCACGAATAGTTTTCAGTACCTACCCAACTATCCTGAATCAGATCGAGAAGATGGAAGAAGGGAAGCGAAAGTTTGATCCCGGCTATTTCGATCTGGTAATTATAGATGAAGCTCATCGAAGTGTGTATAATAAGTATCAGGCAATCTTTGATTATTTCGATGCCCTGTTACTGGGTCTTACAGCTACACCTAAGGAAGATGTAGATCATGACACTTATAATCTATTTAACGCTGAACAAGGCAATCCTACCTATGCTTATGGGCTGGAAGAAGCAGTAAAAGACGGTTATCTGGTTCCACCTAAGAAAATATCTGTACTAGGGAAGTTCTTATCCGAAGGAATAAAGTATTCTGAGTTGTCTGAAGAGGAAAAGAAGCAGTATGATGATCTATTGGCTGATGATGAAACAGGGGCAGTTCCTGAGCATATTGATGCAGGAAAGCTAAATAAATGGTTGTTTAATAGAGACACGGTTGAGAAGGTACTTCAACAATTGATGGAGCATGGGATAAAAGTTGAAGGTGGTGATCGCATAGGTGATACTATTATCTTTGCAAAGAATCATCGTCATGCTCAGTTTATTCAAGAGATTTTTGATAAGAACTATCCAAAATATGCAGGTCACTTAGCACGATTGATTGATAACCAAGTAGAGTATGCCCAAGATCTCATTGAGAAGTTTTGCTTACCGGGTAAGATGCCGGCGATTGCAATCTCAGTAGATATGATGGATATGGGTATTGATGCACCTGATTGTGTGAATTTGGTCTTCTTTAAACCTGTACGTTCCAAAGCTAAGTTCAATCAAATGATTGGTAGGGGTACAAGATTGAGACCTGATTTATTTGGTCCCGGACAGAACAAACAACACTTCTTTATATTTGATTATTGTGGCAACTTTGAGTTCTTCGAGCAGAATCCTGAAGGATTTGATACAACTCAAGGGGCATCTGTAACAGCTAAGGTGTTTGAGAAACGATTGTTACTTACTACAAAGTTAAAGAATGAACCTTATAAGCATCAGGAAGAGCTTCAGGAATTTCGAACTACATTATTAGATCAGCTTCATCAACAGGTTGCTAACCTTGAAAAACAAAGTATTCAGGTACGACCACATTTAAAGATGATTCACCGATTAGAAGATCGTGCTGTCTGGGTAAGTTTGGAGTCTCACGAGCGTAAAGAAATTGTTAGAGAACTGGGAGAAATCATTCCGGCCGAATTGGAAGAAGACGAGATGACCCGACGCTTTGATTTACTCATGTTAACTCTGATTCATGAAAGGATGGATGGTGTTTTAGTTGAGAAGAAAACCAAAGAGATTGTAATTGGGTTTGGTGAGCACTTGTACGCCAAGAAGCATATCCCAAGTATAAAAGCAGCATTACCTTCAATTGAGAAAGTAATTACTGAAGACTTTTGGGTTTCTCCTCCGGTAATAGAATTAGAAGAGATAAGAATTGAGGTGAGAGATCTGATGCATCTCATTGAAAAGAAGAAGCGAGCCCCGGTTTATACAAATTTTGCTGATGAATTTGGGGATGTAGAAATAGATGATATCATTGCAGGTGATCCAGTTATTGACAAAGATCGCTATCTAAGAAAGATCAGGAAGTTTATTGAAGAACATGGTCATAATTTGGTCATTGATAAGATCAGAAATGCACAGCCACTAACCGAAAAGGATGTTGAGACTTTAGAGAAGCTTCTACTTGAAGTAGATCCAGCGATTACTGCAGAGGAGTTTCACGAATTGATAGGGGGTAAGCTTGATCTGATTAAGTTTGTAAGAGAAGTATCAGGACTAAGTCGTAGTGTGGTCATCGAAAAGTTTGAAGAGTTCTTAAAAGATCAACGACTGAGTTCAACACAGATCAATTTCATTGAGATGATGATTGAATTCTACTCCAGAAAAGGTCACTTGGAAATAAGCAACTTGTATGAACCTCCATTTGATTTCTTAGATCCTGAAGGAATAGACGGTGCCTTTAGAGAGAATGCTGAGGTCGTAGATCTACTGGTAGAAAGAGTGAAAGAATTGAACGAAGTGAAGGTGGGATGATGGTAGATGGTTTTCGTGATTATTTCAGAGAAGATTCTTTTAATGAAGACAAATTAGTAGGTCTTTGGAATAAGTATTTAGATCATGTTTTTTCCAATGAACAGGAAATCTCAAATATTGCCGATCTCACTTCTATTCATCAATATATTCTAGAACTAATAAAATTTCGGTTTCACGAGCTAAATAAATCATTTTCTTTATATATAAAAATATTCACAACTAGAATTGGTTTTGATGACCAAGACCATATAGACACACTATTGGATAGAATTTCAAGACCCCAATACGATTATCTAGTCAGCGAATTAATAAATGTAAATAAACAAGATTTAGACAAAGAATCTGATATTTACTTAATGAACGAATTTATTTCCCATGTTCTATTTAAAAGAGAAATAAATAGTTTTATAGATGAAGACGATACTTTAAAGTTCAGTGAACTAAATGGTATTCTTAGTTTTAGTGATTTAGCTGAGAAATTCAATTTATATATACAAGAGCGTAATCATTCAAACTTAATCGTTGAACTTATTGATTTATACTTTAGGGGATTGTTAAGTAAATCAACTAATTGGGATAATCTTGATCAAGATTCTAAAGAGCGTATTCGTGGAGTGACAAAATTAGGAAGACCTCCTTTCGACGCATTCAATCAAGAAAAAGTCAATAAACATATAAAAACGTTCTTAGAAAGTCCTGAAAAGGATAAAAGTAAGTATTGGAAAGGAAAGAATAATAAGAATATTGTTCAAAAGACGTTGGCTTTGCACATTATTTATGAGTGTTTCAAAGTAACTGAAAAGGATGTTAGTATAGACACAATTAAGGCTAGAATAAAGAATAATGATTCCATGAAGCCATATTTGAACAATAAAATATGAATAAGTAAAAAAAGAAAAATAATTATTCTTTTTTTATAATTAATATTTCCTTCTCAGCATGCATGCCACTTCATAACTTTGCTTTAACCAAAAATTAACGAAAGGCAAAGAACATGAATTACAATAAATTAGAAGGCGACCAATTACAATTTGTAGCTGAGAGAAAAGAATTAGAATTATACTTCGATAAAGTACTTCGAAATATTATCAGAGATGAGGTTCCTAAGCTTATCCAGGAACTCGGAAAGAAAGAATGGTTAACAAAAACTGAGCTTGAAAAGTTAACCGGTTGGAGTGGTAGAACGATTCAGCATATGAGAGATACCAGACAGATTCCTTTTTCACAACATGGTAGAAAGATACTTTATCCAAGAGATGGGATACTAAGCTTCTTAAAGGATAATTATATCCAGCCAAAGGATGATGTTTAATGTCGTGGATATGGAAAATCAAGTTAGAAGATCTGAAGTAATAAGAGATGGAAAATGCATTGCCATGTTAGAGAAGACATTGAAAAGTGGAGACTTCTTACTTCCAATAATAGTGGAATGTTTACAAAAGCAATTTTCAATTAATGATTGCAGCTTATTTTTCGAGAGTTATAACATGCAAAAGGAGAATACTGATGTCTAGTACAGCAAAAAGGTTTTTTAATAACAATTGGGATCAACCTTTATTCTCAAACTTAACTTTAGAGCAAAAACTCTTATATAAATATTTGTGGGAAAGAAGTGATATAGCAGGTGTATATGTTTTAAATTACCCGGTCATGTCAGCTTACGTTGGATATGAAGTAAATGAAGAAATTGTTCAAGAACTAGTAGGTGCATTGAATAATGAAATGGAAATAGTTAATGAACAAGTAACTTGGTTTAAAGATTTTGTTAGATTTCAACAAAAGGAAACTGGAGGTCCTTTATCAGCAGCTAGTCCACCACATAAAAGTTCAGTAAAACAATTGAAGAAGGCTGGTATATTTGAGATCGCTTACTTAAATGATCCAGAATTATACTCTAATTACCCTAATCCTACCCTTAGCCAACCCTTACTTAAGAGTTATAGTAATAGTAATAGTTCTGGTAGTGGTAGTGGTAATAGTTCTAGCAATGGTTCTAATTCAACATCGTACATCTTATCTAAAAGTATAGCAGAAAGGTTGTGTGTGACAGAAGGACTCTCATTACAAGAAATTGTCAGTGAAGTAAACTCAATAGCGCTAGAGCTTGATAATGATAGTTCATTCATGGGAGATCCATTTAGTCACATTGACTATATACTATCACAAATGGAAGCATACTATACTAAAAGTGAATTAACTATCGGGGCATTAAAGGAAAAAATAGGAAGTACACAATCTTAAGAAGTTAGTTGGTAGGATTATTTACTACCTAAAGAGTGTTTCTAATAACAATTAATTTAAGTTATTTTCATACACAAGGAATAGAAACTTATTACTAAATCTAAATCAGATGTGCGGACGATACGCTTTATTTAAATTGATGGATGAGATTGATCACTTTCTGGGTACTCTTGAAAAGAAAGGCGAACTCAGACCTAACTACAATGTAGCACCTACATCTATAATGCCGGTATGTAGAGTAAATGAAGACGGTAATAGAGTATTGGAAGATATGTACTGGTGGTATATGAAGTGGTTACCTAAGGATGGTAAGCCTAACTTTAAATACTCAACTTTCAATACCAGAGACGACCGTATTTTAGATAGTAAAATGTGGGGTAAGGATTTTAAAGAGAAACAGATCCGATGCATTGTACCTATGAATGGGTTCTATGAATTTACCGGACCAAAGGGGAGTAAGTCTGCTCATTATTTCTATCCTAAGAGTACAAACTTTTGGGGCGCAGCAGGAATCTATTCTAAGGTTAGCCCAAATGAAGGAATGAGTTCCTTTTCAATTATAACTACTGATCCTAATTCAATGGTAGAAAAAGCACATGATCGAATGCCTGCTTTCTTACATCCATCAGAATTTGATGATTGGCTAAACCCTGAGCATTCTGCTGAATATTTGTTAGATATGCTGAAGCCCTATCCAGTCGATGACATGGAAACATATATTGCATCGCCTCAAGTAAGTAATTCAAGAAATAATGGGCCTGAGTTACTTGAAAGATCAACCCTTTTTTAATGATCGATCTAATAGTTTTAGGGTACTTCTTTCTTGTACTAAATTTTTTGATTTTCAGCTATCTAAATGAACTTTCTTATCTAAATAGAAATGTAATTATTCCATTGGTTATTTCTTTGATAATCATTCTCGTCTTTAAGTTTATTGGATCATTCGATAATGTTATTTCAAATGATCATTTCAATTCTCTGTTACTGATGAGTGGTATAATTGTCGTAACATATTTTTTATCCTCACTAATGACTGCGGACTTAAGGGATGCTGAAAAGCATAAAGAAAAGAAGGGGCGAGAATATATTTTACAGATTTTTGACTGGATGAGATTACACTTTCTTTGTATTGCAATATCCTTCCTTCAAATCATGATTATTATCAGTTGAAATTATCTAACAAATAAAAACTCTCTGTCTACTTCCTGCATGAATCTCCAATCTAACTGATCTAAGGTATAGACTAAATGATAAAACCGTTGCTCGGTATCTTCCACCAAATAATTAAGATGCTTGGTGATCATAGTATTCTCCATATGAGACGTTTCAATCTGACTTACTTGAATAGAACCATGCTTACTTCTTTTAAAGCGGTAAGGACGTAATCTGTCAATGAGGGCAAACTCTATTGGAGTAGTTCGTTCTATCAGTTCTTTTGGAAACACCTCAAAACGGATAGGAGTCATTCTATGAGCATCAGAAGGTTGGTGCTTGTGTCTTTTCATATGCACTAATACCCGGTCAATGACTAGGTTCTTTTGGGAATCATTTTGCACTAAAGACCACAACAGTTCTTCTTGGTCGAATTCTAAGTCAAAGATCTTACCGCCTTTTGTTTCAATGCTGTAGTATGACTTTTTAATTCCACCGATAACTTTACTATGGCAAGATCTCACTCTCTTTAATTGGTGCGTATACTCTTTTCTCCATGAAGGCTTAGCGAGCCTACTATACCTGCAAAAAAAGACTAATATTTCTATGAGTGGATATTTATTCATGACCAATTCTATTTGGTCGTTTTAAACTATACACATATTTTATACATATCAATATGTAAGTAAATTTTATGTCCACCAAAAAGACCTTTTCTTACCAACCAGAGAATGATGTACACAGAATCACGCTGTACAACACGGTTTATCCTGAGCACCAACACCGGGGAAAGAAAGAACGATTATATCTTCACTTTGACTTCGCTTGTTTCTACGCTCAGGTAGAACAACTTAGAAACAGGATGTATGGCTTACCTTTAATTATTGGTGGTTGGAGAAAGGAAAATGGGCAAGTAAAAGGAATTGTAGCTACCTCTTCCTATGAAGCTCGTTCTTTTGGAATCAAAACAGGCATGAGCGCTTTTGAAGCTTATAATTTGTGTCCGTATGTGTGTATGCTTCAGGTAGATTACGATACCTATAAAGCAATATCTACTCAGGTTCATTATGTATTCCAACAGTTCTCGGATACGGTAGAGCGTTATTCAATGGATGAATACTTCATGGATATCTCTTTCTTAGTTGGGAAGCCGGAGTCCAAAATCAGAGCGTTTGCACAAAGCATACAGGACAAGATCTTTGAAGCTACTAATTTGTATGGCTCAATAGGAATTGCTCGTTCTAAAACCTACGCAAAGCTATCCAGCAGCTTAGATAAACCAAAAGGAATTACTTCTATCATTACCGGAGAAGATGAACGAGCTTTTATTTATCCCTTAGATGTGGATGAAGTGTGGGGAGTAGGTGGCAGAAGATACGAACACATTTTAGCTGAAGGCTTCAGAACTATTGGAGATGTAGTTGATAGAGGAACCGATAAAACTTTTATGAGGCTCTTTGGAGCCAACTTTGGGAAGATGTTATATCAAACGATTACAGCTGTCTCTTATACACATCTGACGCTGCCGACGAATAGAGAGG
>OJHK01000233.1_pt1 | contig 42074 bp, 29 predicted proteins | sample 1595161 | NCBI WGS metagenome assembly OJHK01 (sample SAMN05416842, study PRJEB24817) | seawater metagenome | isolation source: Sea water | place: Canada:Atlantic | collected 2013-07 | reverse complement strand
CTCTATTCGTCGGCAGCGTCAGATGTGTATAAGAGACAGGTCCCTGATTGGTTTATATAACCCCAAAAAATCCAACCTAAAACTCTCAATTTAATACCCCAGCCTTTAAAAATAAATCTATTTTGCTTTTGGGGATCTGCTGGTGAAATGGGTATACAACCTAATCTCCTAATCCAACTAGGGGTTTTTTATTTTTAATTATATTTAATACATTTAAATATCAAATAACCAACACTATGAAAAAGCTACTTTTCCTTTCGTTATTTCACCTATGGGTTGCTGCACAAGAAGAATCATTTTTTAAGGCACCTGAAGGATTGTCCATTGTAAGCACAGACCTTCACATACACACCACATTTTCCGATGGTTCTGTTTGGCCTAACATTAGAGTGGAAGAGGCCCTAAAAGAAAAGCTTGACCTCATATCTATTACCGACCATTTGGAATATCAACCCCACCAAGAAGACCTCCCCAATCCCAATAGAAACCGTTCTCATGACATCGCAGAGGGAGCAGCCAAAGATTCAAAATTAATGGTCATCAGGGGGGCTGAAATTACCCGCTCTATGCCTCCTGGACATATTAATGCCGTATTTATTGAAGATGCCAACAAGCTTTTGTTCCCCAATGATCCTGTTGCAGGCATCGAAGAAGCGAATCGTCAAAATGGGTTTGTATTCTGGAACCACCCTAATTGGACGCGCCAGCGAAAGGATGGAATTGCACGACTCGATCCCATGCATGTTGATCTCATTAATAGAAAGCTTCTTCATGGGATTGAAGTAGTCAACCATACCAGTTTTTCTGAAGAAGCAATCGAAATTGCATTGGAAAACGGACTCACCATGGTTGGAAACTCCGACATCCATAAACTGACTGCTTGGGACTATAACATCCCTCAAGGAGGACACAGGCCCATGACTTTTGTCTTATCCGAAAACAAACGTCAAGAAGCAGTCAAAAAAGCTCTTTTTGAAGGAAAAACAGTCGTTTGGTTTAAAGAAATGATGATCGGAAAAGAAGAGCACCTGAAAAAGGTCATTAAAGCTAATCTTACTGCTTCTTCTCTCAACTATAGTGATGATGAATCGGTTGCAAAGATAGTATTGAAAAATCACTCAGCTAACATCCTCCATCTTAGATATACTGGGCCATACACCTTTCATGAAGACGGAGCCGTTTTCAAAATTGATCCCTACAGTGAAAAAAGTTTAGACATCAAAACATTAGAAGTAAAAAATAATCTAGAACTTCCTTTTGAATTACTCAATGGCATCATTGGTCGCAAAAAATATCTTAATTTTAAAATTATGGCTAAGTAAACCTGAAATATGCTCAATAAAGGGCAGGTATTCTTCAACCACATAGGTTCCACCAGATGTTGATATTCTGCCAGCCAATCGTTCCATTCTGGATCGAAGAATTTGATAGAACCATCAAGCGTTTTTTGTTCATTCAAATTACAGTCCTCGATGCCATCCGCTCAGTAATTAGCCCTATTCAAACCACTTATCAACCTCAGTGTTGCCCTAATATTTTAAATTTATTTAGACAAGTATTATTTCCCCTAATATTCAAGATACACTCCTGATAATTAGTATATTGGTGTGATAATTTAGTTTTTTTTTAAAACCAAAATAAATAATATGTATCCTATAAAAAATAAAATTTCCCGATCTAATTTTTTAAAAACCACTACTGTGGCAATGGGAGGGATGTTTACCCTCTCTCATTATACCTGCTCAAATGAAATAGATTTTCTAAAACAATTGGTGATTGAGGGGAAGACTGGCTTCAGCTTGGTGTTGCCATTTCAGGCTACTGTCGAAGAAAAGGAAGCGGCACAGCAATTGCAACTATTTTTGTCAAAAATAACCCAAGAGCTAATTATCGTTAATGAACAGGAGTACGGTGGAAAAAATGCCATTTACTTGGGTAACACAGATTTTGCTGAGGCAGCAGGGGTGAGCTCGTTGAGCATGGAAGACGAGGCCTATGTCTTTAAACGTATTGGGGACAATCTGATCATCGGTGGAGGGGGCGAAAAAGGCTTGCTCAACGGAGTTTTTTCTTTATTGGAATTTTTTGGTTACAGAAAATACAGTGCAAATGATAGCTTGATGACCCCAAAGGCGAAACATTTCAGCTTTCCAAAAGACGAGTTGAAAGCCCCACTGATTAAATACCGAACGACCAATTATTACGACGCAAAAGATAAAGCCTATAGCGAATGGCACAAACTTTCATCAACAGATTCTTGGGGATTGTTTGTACATACTTTTGAAGTATTGGTTCCACCCGAAAAATATGGTAAAACTCATCCAGAATATTATTCTTTGATTGATGGAGAGCGAAATCCTGTAACGCAACTGTGCTTGTCCAATGAGGAGGTTTTTCAGACTTTGGTTACTGATTTAAGAAAACGAATAGAAAAAAATCCCAAAGCAAAATACTGGTCTGTCAGTCAAAACGACAATGATAAGTATTGTCAATGTGCTCCTTGTACTGCTTTAAATAAAAAATATGGAAATTTAGCCAGTGGATCAATGGTCTGGTTTGTCAATAAGGTGGCAAGGGAATTTCCCGATAAAATCATCTCGACATTGGCTTATTGGTACACACGAGCCGCTCCAAGCAATATTGTGGCAGAAACCAATGTTAACATTATGTTGTGTAATATCGAAAGCACTAGGGAAAAACCTGTTTTTGATACAGATCCTGCTTTTACAAGTGACTTGCAAGATTGGGGAAGAATGAGTAATGATATACTAATTTGGGATTATAATATACAATTTGCGAATCCCATCAGTCCTTTTCCCAATTTACACACGATTGGCCCCAACATCAAGTTTTATATTCAAAATAATGTTCGTGCACTTTTCATGCAGGCAACGAGTAATAAAGGTGAGTTTGGTCACCTCAGGGCCTACCTTATTTCTAAATTGATGTGGAATCCCAATGCAGACCCTGATGCCATCATTGACGATTTTCTGACGGGATACTATGGTAAGGCAGCAAAATTTATAAAGGCTTATATCGACACTATGCGTGAATCATTGTTGAAAGAGAATTTTCGATTGAATATTTTTGGAGACCCGAGAGATGCAATAAATAATTTCTTGGCACCAGAAATGATGAGCGAGTACAATAGATTGTTCGATGAGGCTGAGAAAGCGGTAAGAGTAATTCCTGAAAAACATAGTCGGGTAAGAGAAGCAAGATTGCCCCTTTTAATTGCAGAGATTCAAATTGCAGGTCAAATTCCAGTGGGCGAACCTGGAAGTTTTTATGAAACTAATGACCAAGACAGGGTAATTCCTAAGAGTGAGATGAAGGAAAAAGTTGAAGATTTTATTAAGCGTGCCAAACAAACTGGTATCTTAAGAATCGGAGAGCGGGCGATTACTATTGACGATTATCATTATAGTTTCAAGAGAATATTTGATAAGATGGAGCAAATGGATCAGGCGGTCTCTTACAAGAAAAAAATAATTCCCATTACACAACCTTCTTTTGAAGAACAAAATTTGGAGCGATTAACAGATGGTCTTTTCGGAGCTTTCGAGTCATGGAGGTTTCCCGATAAAGACACCAATTGGTTATCCTTTAAGGGAAAACATATGGATTTCATTTTGGACTTGGGAGAAGTGATGCCCATCCGCTCTGTTGAAATGGATTTTCTTAACGTTCAGGCTCAGGCAAACTGGCATCAACTCATCCTTCCAAAGTATTTGACATATGCCACTTCACAAGATGGAGTAACTTATAGTAAGGCAGTTAAGGTTGAAAACCCACATAATCCCAACCCAGCAGAAAATCCCGAGATAGTCAAGCTTCCTTTTCAAACTTTTGCGACGACTTTTAGTAATACTAAAACACGATTCATTAAAGTGCATGCAGAAAGTCTTTTGCAAATGCCCAATTGGCATATTAACGCGGGAAAGCCTGCGATTTTATATACCGATGAAATCGTGGTGAAGTAAAACCACATCCCAAGTGTCTTATCAGCCATATGCCGCTAATACTTATTTTACTGGGGATAGCTGGGTTCTATTTCCCCCTTTTATTTAGTGAGTTTGAGTATAAAGAGGGTGTTGTGTGATTAATTTTTTTTTAGAATCCTCGAATTTTATTATAATCTGTCTATATTCAAGGATTATCATTTTCACAAGTATCTAAAAGTTTATAATAGCATGTTTAATAAACACCTATTACTTATATCAATTACTAGTTTACTTGGAATTCTGTTATCCTGCGGAGGGCCAGAGCTTCCAGAAGCAATTCAACAGGTCTACCACGAGCTACCCAAACAAGTTGATTTTAATCAAGACATTAAGCCGATTCTTTCGGACAAATGCTTTATTTGTCACGGGCCTGACAAATCAAAGGTTAAGGCCTCTTTGCAGTTACATCTTCCTGAACTAGCCTATGCGGAATTAAAAGGGTCACCAGGCAAATTCGCTATTCGGCCTGGTAATTTAAATTATAGTCAGCTAGTTCATCGAATCTTATCGGACGATCCTAATCTTATGATGCCTCAACCTGAATCACATTTAAAACTTACAGACCGTGAAAAGGCATTATTAATAAAGTGGATTGATCAAGGGGCGCCCTACAAAAAGCATTGGGCATTTTTAAAGCCACAAATTCCCCAATTACCTATCGTGAAACTAAAGGAAAAAATAGCCAATCCTATTGATAACTTTATTTTGGCTAAATTAGAAAGTATAAATCTGCAGCCTAATGAAAAGTCCAATAAAGAGACTTTATTACGAAGACTAAGTTTTGATTTAAAGGGTTTACCTCCTTCTTTGACCGATTTAGAAGATTTTATAAACGATAGATCACCTAATGCTTATGAAAAACAAGTCGATCGGCTGTTGTCTTCTCCACATTTTGCTGAGCAAATGACGTTAGATTGGATGGATCTTTCGCGATATGCAGATACCCATGGTTATACCGTAGATCGTTACCGTGATGTATCACCCTACCGGGATTGGGTTATCAAGGCATTTAACGAAAACATGCCTTATGACGAATTTATTCGATGGCAATTGTCAGGGGATATGATGGAAAAGCCTACTAAAGATCAAATTCTAGCCACCACTTTTAATCGGTTACATCCTCAAAATCAAGAGGGCGGTATTATAGATGAGGAATTTCGTTCAGAGTATGTATCTGACCGAACCAATGTTGTAGGTCAAGGGTTTTTAGGGTTGACCATGGCTTGTGCCAAATGCCATGATCATAAATACGACCCAATTTCTCAGAGGAACTATTACGAAATGTATAGTTTTTTTAATAATGTAAATGAATCTGGCCAAATTTCTTTTGATTCTTCTATGCCAGTTCCCAATATGTTACTTCCTACCAATGAGCAGGAAGAATTCATGACTTATGTAAATGGGCTTGTTGGAAATCAGCAAAAGGAAATTGAAAACATTATCCTCTCCGAATCTAAGAATGCGGGAGAATGGATTGAAAATGAAAGATATCAAAATCTTAAATCAAAAGATTGGCCCAGAGGGCTGGTTGCAAAAATAGATTTTAATAAGGGGAATTTGAATAATGTTCTAAATTCATCACAAAAAGGAAAAATGAAAAGGCAGCATTCGCCAAAACAACTTCCTAAAATAGTAAATGGGTATTCAGGCGAGGGACTTGAACTCGATGGCGATGCATGGTTAGATTTAGATCGTATTGGAATTTTTAAACGAAATGAAACTTTTAGTGTTGGAATCCGTTTAAAAATCCCAGAAGAATTAGAGAATGGCGTCATTTTCCATAAAAACATTGGCACCAGGATATACAATTACCGGGGTTATCATTTGGCAATAAAGGAAAATAAGCTTGAAGTAATGTTAGCTCATTTCTGGCCTGACAATGCCATTGTGGAGTTAAGCACTCAAGAGATTCCTAAAAATAAATGGATACAACTTACGCTAACATATGATGGCTCTAGCAAAGCAAAAGGTTTGAAAATTTATAGCGATGGAGATGAACTTGAAACCAAGGTTGAAGTTGATAATTTGTATAAGGACATTATTTACAAAAAGGCAGTTGAACCTGGGTTAAAAATTGGTGCACGCTGGCGTGGTAAAGGAATTGGAGGAGCTATAGTTGACGATATATTGGTTTTTAAGAAAGAACTAAATGCCTTGGAAGTTCTCCAAATTTCCGATACCCAAAAAATGCAATTGATCCTCAATAAACCAGCAAGTAAGTTGACCAAGAATGAAAAAGAAATACTGACGGCATATTATTTAAGCAATTATTCTAAAACCTATCAATCTTCATTATCAAAATTAGCTGATACGCGAAAAGTTCAAGTAGATAGTTTAGAACGCATTAAGGAAATTATGGTCATGAAGGAAATGGAGAATCCCCGTGAAACTTTTCTGCTAAAGCGAGGACAATATGATCAATATGGTGAAAGAGTATATCCAAACATGCCTGAAACCATATTAGCTTTCCCTGATAGTCTTGAAAAAAACAGACTGGGATTGGCAAAATGGGTGACCAGCAAATCAAATCCACTAACCGCCCGCGTAGCTGTGAATCGTTATTGGAAAAATATTTTTGGAACGGGGATCGTTAGAACGGTTGAAGATTTTGGTAATCAAGGTGAGTTGCCAAGCCATCCTAAACTACTAGATTGGTTGGCTATTCAATTTATGGAATCCGGTTGGAATGTAAAAAACTTGCACAAATTAATGGTTATGTCGAATACCTATCAGCAATCATCATTGGCAAGTGAAGAGCTTATGAAGCGCGATAAAATGAACCGACTGCTTGCAAGAGGTCCTTCAAAAAGATTATCTGGCGAAATGCTAAGAAATAATGTTTTGGCAGCATCTGGACTTTTGAACAGAACCATTGGAGGAAAGAGTCTTAAACCCTACCAGCCAGAAGGTTTGTGGAAAATCAATGGAGCTACTTACAAGAAGGATAAAGGGGATAAGTTATATCGCAGGAGTATGTATACCATATGGAAGCGTTCCGTTCCCCATCCGACAATTGCTACCTTCGATACTCCCGATCGATCGTTTTGTTCTGTGCGAAGGCAAGAAACAAATACTCCCCTACAAGCATTGGTCATGATGAATGATCCTACCTATGTAGAGGCTTCCCGAGTTATGGGTTACAATATGTTGTCATATTCAGATTCTAAAGCTGGTATTTCAGATGTATTCAAGAGTTTAACGGGAAGAACCATAAGGGGTGAGGAATTAAAACTTTTGGTAGAACTTCAATTGCATGAATACGAAAAATTTAAGTCAAGAGAATATAAAACTGATGGTTGGTTGAATACGGGCGAATTTAGGATATCAGATCACGACAGTAAGGCCATGGTGGTCGCAAATGCAATTGTTGCCAGTACAATTATCAATTCTGATGCTGCCATAACAAAAAGATGAAAAACTCGCCTATTCCCCTTAAATGGGGACTTAGAGTTTGGGTTTTATAGAAGGAAACAAGAAAACCATGTGTCACAATCACGATAATTTAAAGTCGAATAACAAAGATCTTCAAGAAGTTGAAAAACAGTTGAACCGAAGAAATTTTTTAACCAAAACATCCATGGGTCTGGGTGCGATTGCTTTGGGGTCTTTATTGAATGCCGAAAACGCTTTCGCATCTATAAAAGGTAAAAAACTTGATGCGTCCGATTCGGACAACCTGCTTAAATCATATAATAAAAATAGGTTAGGATTGCCACATCATTTGCCAAAGGCAACACGCATAGTCTACCTCTTTCAAAGTGGAGGCCCTTCTCAACTTGACATGTGGGATTATAAACCTAAGTTGAAAAGTATGTTTGGACAGGAATTGCCAGACTCTGTTCGCCAAGGACAGCGATTAACCGCCATGAGTGCCGAGCAAACCACCTTTCCGATGGCACCTTCTGTTTTTAATTTCAAACAACATGGTAAATCGGGTATTTGGGCGAGCGAATTACTTCCTCATACATCAGAAGTGGTTGATGATCTTTGCTTTATAAAATCAATGCAGACCGATCAGATTAATCACGATCCTGCCATAACCTTCATGCAAACAGGCAATCAACTTCCTGGAAGACCTTCAATCGGTTCCTGGTTGAGTTATGGTCTTGGATCCGATAATAATAATCTTCCGACTTTCATTACATTAATCACCAAGAATATGGGAGGACAACCTCTTTATTCCCGTCTTTGGGGCAATGGTTTTTTACCGACCGAACATCAAGGCGTTCAGTTTCGTTCGGGGAAGGATCCTGTTCTATATTTGAGTAATCCAGAAAATTATGATGGGAACGATCGAAGAAAAATGCTCGATTATCTAGGCCAATTGAACTCCCTTCAATACGATGCCTATGGTGACCCCGAAATTAATGCCCGTATGGCACAATATGAGATGGCCTTTCGTATGCAGACCTCTGTTCCCGATGTAACCGATATGTCTGACGAACCGGACTATATCTTTGATATGTATGGAGACGATAGTCGCGATCCAGGCACTTATGCTGCTAATTGTCTGATGGCACGTAAATTATTGGAGAAAGGGGTGAAATTCGTACAGTTATACCATCAAGGCTGGGATCAACACGTGGGATGTCCAGGAGGATTAAAAAACCAAAATAAACTTACCGATCAGGCCAATGCAGCCTTAATTAAAGATTTGAAGCAGCGGGGAATGTTAGAGGATACTTTGGTTGTATGGGGAGGCGAATTCGGACGTACCGTATATTCTCAAGGGGAATTGACTGAAACCAACTACGGACGTGACCATCATCCTAAAGCATTTACAATGTGGATGGCCGGTGCAGGTGTAAAACCCGGTCATGTTCATGGTCAGACAGATGATTTTGGGTATAATGTGGTTAAAGACCCTGTGCATGTACATGATTTTCATGCAACGCTTATGCATTTATGTGGCGTAGATCACGAACGCCTTGTTTTTAAACATCAAGGAAGACGTTATAGGCTTACCGACGTTCATGGAAATGTGGTAAAAGATTTATTAACCTAATTATGAATTCAATTCACCGATCTCAACTCTGATAAATTTAATCAGAAAACCACACTCCATGGATTGTTGGATTTTTAGGATTCACCCCTTTCGATTAATTTTAACCCCCAAGCGTGAAATATCCCTGTAAAGGCAACTCCACCGGTAGAGGTAGTTCCACCCATCTGATTTCCACTTTCAATCAAGATCGTTTCTGCTCCTGCTCTACCAGTCTGAATCGCTAGAATTGTCCCTGAAACACCTCCACCAACTATCAATATCTCGGGAGTTATAATTTCTTCTTTTCAGATCGCTATAATATTTTTTAATTCAGTCAAATGCTGTTCACTATTGGTCCTAACCTTGGGTAACTGGATTTTTAACATTTTCTCAATCTCAGTAAATAGTATTTAAATACATAAAAACGACATAAAGTCTAGGTCTATTTTTTTATTTGTTTTGAACGAATCGTTTTAAAATGATAATCACCCGACCCTAACTTCAATTCGGCAACATTATTTTCAAATCCCTTCAACTGAATTTCTTCAGAATGTGATATGGGTTTGTTGTTTTCCCAAATATCTGATTCTGCTTTTGCCCGAATAAAAACAGTAGCTGTTGTATTTTCAGGAACTGTCAATTCAAGTAAGTAGCTTTCTTCTGTTTTTTCCCAGCTTACTTTAATGCTTCCGAAAGAAGAGACATGTTGTCCTTTTGCCCATTGAAGCGAATCATGAAAAGCAGGTTTTACAATAAATTCTTTATACCCAACTGTTTTTGGGTTGATTTGAATACCCAAAATGCCACGTTGAAACCAGCCGCCGATACCATTCAAGCAGCCATGCACCCGAGAATTGGATTCACTCCAATATTCTGGCCATGTAATCTCTCCACGTTCTATAATTTCTCCATAGCTGGGGTAAGTGGTTTGACTAGTGAGCGTATACAATAAGTCATGATGATTATTTTCTGTAAGATATTTAACTAAAAAATAGGTGCCATGGATTCCGGTATCAAAATGCCCATTCTGTTCTAATAGTATCTCTTCTTTGAGCTTTGCTTCAACTTTCGAAATATCTTTTTCAGGAACCACTCCCGCAATCAAAGGCAAAACCAAATGCGTTTGCCGGCTGTCAATGTATGTATTGTTTTCGGGGTTGTAAAAACTAAGATTAACTGCGTCGCTTATTTCCATGGCCTTAGATCTATATTTTAAAGCCGTTTCTTTCATCTCCAGGATCTCGGCAATATTGGCAGCGATTTTTAAAACATAGACGTAGTAGCAGTTGTTAAATAGAGCCGCCTCGGACGTAAAACTTTCCTCATTTCTACGCGGATTAGCCCAATCACCCAAAAACAGCCATCTCTTATCTCCACTATACTTCCACTTTCCAGGAGATACTACATCAAGTAAACTTTTGTCATTTTCATTTTTTTCAAGATATGCCAGCCACTTTTGTGCGGCCGAGAAAGTATTTTTAAGAATCCGGATATCACCATAGTTTAAATATACATCCCAAGGCATGGTAAGAATAAAACCACTCCATGCTGGCCCACCACCCCCACCAAGTGTTGGAGCAGTATGATTAATTCTACCATTCTTATCTTGAATATCTACCCAGTCTTGCGCCCATTTTGTAAAAAAAGAATGAGAAGCAAAAGCATCAAGGGCTATATCCAAACTGCTGTGTCCATCACCTCCATAACCCAGCCTTTCTCGGTGCGGGCAATCTACTGTCATTCCTCCTGTAGATAAACTTTCGTAGGTATAAGATGTATAATTATAAATTTTATTGAGTAGTTCATTTGAACATTCAAAATCTCCTTTTCTGGCCCTATCGTTTGTTACCTGATAGCCCTTAACATCTGCAAGCTCTGGTTCATAATCTATTCCGCTAATGGTTATGTATTCCACTTGATGGTAGGTAAAGCGATTACTAAAAGAAGCCTCGCCAGATTCATCAACAATAATTATATTTCTTTGGTTAAATTCTTCCTCTTTTTCGGGCCACGATGAAGCAGAAATTTGAATTTTTTGGCCTGGCCTTCCTTTTAGTAGCGCAGATATCCAACCAGTATATATTTTATCCATTTTAAACTGGTATTTTCCATCAGCCAATTTCTTAACAGCTATTGCACTTCTTTTTTTTACCCGTCTGTTGTGTTCAATGAAATCGGAGGATACTTTTAAGTTGCATTTCACTTCATCGACATTTGTCCATAAATTTTCATTATTGTTGTGTTGTGTCCATTTTATATTCCTGCCTGAATCATCTACAAAATCACCTCCAAAATTACTGTTTTGCCACTCGCCCAAATGCGAAGTGTTACTGGGTGTAAATTTCCAACTTCCATCTGTTGACAACCAGCCCTTATTCACTTTAAATTGCGCCTTACACAAAGGACTTTTGTCTACATTAAAACTTGCAATTGGATTTTTATCCTTAAAATTTGCCCAACCTGAAGCCAGCCAAATAACAATATTATTTTCTCCTGTCTTTAGATAAGGTGCAATATCATAACTTGAATAAAGCACCCTGTTTCTTAGATCTGATACAGAGGGAGTTAGTACTGCATCACCTACTTTTTTACCATTAATGTATAGTTCATGAAAACCAACGGATGCCACAAATGCAGGTGCATAATCAGGAATGTCTTGAATCATAAAATTATACTTTAAGAAAGGGTAATTACTTGGTTCATTGCTTGGGGCATGAATCCATTTGGCAACCCAACCCTCCTCATTTAAAATTCCAGTTTCAAACGAAGCCCATTCACTAAACTCACTTTTATTGCCTTTACTGTCTTCAATCTGAACTCTCCAATAATATTTTTTGGCCGAATCAAGAGGTTTTCCAATGTATTTTACATTCACCGATTGGTTGGAGCGAACTACTCCCGAATCCCAAAAATGCGCTATATTTTCTGAAGGAACGTTTTTCGATTCGACCAAAATAACTCTATAGGAACCTTGGATAATATTACGTTTGGCCTTAGCCTTTATTTCCCAGCTCAAAAAGGGTTGTTCTTTTTCAACACCTCTTGGGTTAATTTGGTATTCGCATTTAAGGTTTTCGAGTTTTAGAATACCTTTATTTTGAGCACTGCATAAATTTAAAATCGAAAGAAAACTTATAATGATTAGCAATAAAGGATAAGATTTCTTCATTGAACATCTTAATGGGATATTGAGCATAAAATTTTTATTTAACATAGTTAATTAATCTTTTCAAGTATCAAATGGTCTGCGTGTTATTTCCGTAAACATCTTACTACCTTAAACCTGAGAACCTTAAATATATGAAAATTCAAGTAATGCCAAGAAGTGCTCGGAATTTGAAAACAAAAGTATATTTAGATTTAGAACAGGCTTTCAGACAAATGGTTCAGAACTATATGGCTGATAAAATTTTAGCTCTAATGATAGTGGCTGCTTCTCCTTTAAATTTGCACAATAGAGTTCGTTAGAATTTACTCTGATATCAATTACATCCCCTAAAGGAAATTAGATTTATTTTTCCTGTTATGATTTGGTTATAAAATGTTTAATACATTTATTGTCGCGAGTCATTATTAAATTCTCTATTGTGATTAAAAAACATACAGCCTATTTCTTACTAATATTTATATACGGCTTTACCATTCCTACAGAAGCCCAAACAAACATTCTAGATGCGTTAGATTCTCCAATTATTTTTAAAGGAAATGATACGACAGCATATCGAGATCCTGCAGTCTTATTCCATAATAATATTTTTTACCTGTTTTACACCCTGGTTAAAAACGAAGAAGGAAAAATTTATTCATACACAGCCGAAAGACATTCGGTGGATTTGAGGAATTGGAGTCTTGAGAAAATCCTTACCACTAAAGATCAATCCTTGAACTTCTGTAGTCCCGGAAATATTGTTAATTATAAGAATGAATGGATTTTATGTCTACAAACCTATCCGCGTCCTAACCATACATTGGACCAGGGCTATCGCACTGGTTCAAAGGATGCGAGATTGTATACCATGCGTAGCAAAGACCTCAATAATTGGAGTAAACCTGAAATAATCAAAGTAAAAGGACCTGATGTCGAATTTGCTAATATGGGAAGAATGATTGATCCCTATTTACTGGAAGATAAAAACGAAAAAGGAAAGTGGTGGTGCTTTTACAAGCAAAAAGGAGTAAGTATGTCATACAGTTACAACCTACAAAACTGGACATTTTTTGGACATACGAAGTCAGGTGAAAATGTATGTGTTTTAAATGAAAATGATGAATATCTCTTGTTTCATTCTCCACCAAATGGGATATCTATTAAACGTTCTTCAGATTTAAATAATTGGAAAGATTGGGGAAACCAAATCACTCTGGGACAAGATGAATGGGATTGGGCAGCTGGAAGAATTACAGCAGGAACGGTTGTGAACCTAAAAAAGAAACTGGGTAAATACATAATGTTTTTTCATGGTTCAGGGCCTAAGTCAGAGAGTGAAGGAGATTTTGATAGAAATGCATCCATTGGGATCGCATGGAGCGATGATCTTGTCGTTTGGGACTGGCCTGAAAAAGAAGAATAATCTGGACATCTAATATTATATAGGTTACTGCCTCAGCAAAAAGCTACCAAGGAATTATTAGTTTTGATTTAGGGGGAATTACTTCAAGACAGCAAATAACACTAACAGCATCAGCGCTTGAAGGGTATGAGTTTGTAAGATGGATTGAGAAGACCTGGGTAAGTACTTACGAATAATACTTATTAATTAGACACAGCATATTTCTGTAACAATTCTAATGAAGCATATTGAAGTGTTTTTTCATGCGTTGCTTCCAAAATAATATTTGGGGCTTTGCCTGCTTTTTCGGCTTCTAGCCAACGCGAAACACACAAGCACCATTTGTCACCGGGCTTCAATCCTGGAAATTGCCAATGGGGTATTGGTGTCATCAAATCATTGCCCTTTGATGCCGAATAGTCTAAGAACTCTTGCGTGACCAGTGCACAAACCGTATGTGTTCCAGAGTCTTGCGAAATTGTTCTACACAGGCCATCTCTAAAATAACCGGTAGCAGGATTGGTGCAGCAGGAGAGGAGGGGGTTTCCGAAAATATTTTGTTCCATGGCTCAAAATTATTAAAAGCAAAAGTGATTCCACTCACAAAACAATACTATTTAATGAAATTATATTTTAGAGTCTTGGCGTTACAGGCAGTTTCTAAGTCGAAAAGTCAGACGGCGGATTAGTATGGAGAGACGAGCTGTTTTTTAATTTTAATCAGAGAACATTAGATAATGTTTTATTATATTGCATACCGGAACAGAACAGTATGGATGCATCACTTATTTCTTTTACCATTAATCACCAAAGCGATATTCCTAAATATCAGCAAATCGTGGACGTGATAAATAATGCGATCGGGAAAAATATTTTACAAAAAGGAGGTGTCTTGCCTTCCGTAAATAAAATATGTAAAGTAAACCGATTGTCCAGAGATACGGTCTTTAAGGCCTATTCCATACTCAAAGAAAATGGCGTGATTGATTCTGTCCCAAACAAGGGCTATTATGTGGCCAATGAAACTAAAAAAGTACTTCTATTGCTGGATACGTTTAAGGCCTATAAAGAAGTGTTATACCATTCTTTTATTAATAATTTACCCGAAAATATTATCACTGACGTTCAATTTCATCATTACAACATTGATAATTTTAAAACCATAATAAACAATAGTATTGGGAAATATTATAAATACATCGTCATGAATTTTGACGATGATAACCTCCCTGAAATAATTTCAAAAATCAGTAATGACAAATTGTTGTTGATCGATTGGAATGTACATTCAAATTCAGAAAACAATTATTTGTTTCAAGATTTTGGCCAGTCTTTTTTTAGATCCTTGGAAGGGGCCACAGGGCTTTTTGGGAAGTACAGGGAAATACATTTCCTATACCCTTCTTTTACCAATCATCCCAAGGAGACAATTACTTTTTTTAAGAAGTATTGTAAAGCGTTTAATTTCAATTTTAAAATAATAAGGGATTCAAACGAATTTAACATTGAAAAAAACATTGCTTATATCAGTGTGAGTGATCGAATGTTGGGCATGTTTTTAGAGCAGTGCAGGAAAAAGAATTTTGAACCAGGAGTGGAGGTGGGTTTTCTTTCCTATAATGAAACTCCAATGAAGAAATTTATTTATAAAGGCATCTCGGTTATTTCAACAAATTTCAGTGAACTGGGTACCAAAGCAGCGGAATTCATCACACAGGAAAAGCCAATGCAAAGTTATATCGAAACACAATTAATAATTAGAGAATCATTATAAACCATGTATTACATAGGATTTGATATCGGAAGCTCCTCAGTAAAAGTAGCACTTGTCAACGCTCTGAGTGGAAAGAAAATCATTGCGCTTCATGAACCTCAAGAAGAAATGGCCATCACTGCCCTCCAATCTGATTGGGCAGAACAAGACCCCAATTCTTGGTGGGAATATGTTTGTAAGGCAACAAAAAGGGTGATCAGGGAAGCAAAAGTGTCGGCAAAAGAAATTTCTGGAATTGGTATTTCCTATCAAATGCACGGTTTGGTTGTGGTTGACAAAGCGGGAGTGCCCCTGAGAGATTCCATTATTTGGTGTGACAGCAGGGCAGTCGACATTGGCAACAAAGCTTTTGAAGATTTAGGAGAAGAAAAATGCGCTTCTAATTTATTGAACTCTCCCGGAAATTTTACGGCCTCAAAGTTGAAATGGGTAAAGGATAACGAGTCAGAATTGTACGAAAAAATTTATAAGTACATGCTCCCCGGAGATTATATCGCATACAAACTAACGGGAGAGATGAATACGACCAAGAACGGTTTGTCGGAAGGAATTCTTTGGGATTACAAAGAAGATAAGGTCGCAGATTGGTTGCTGGATTATTATGGAATCAATCCTTCCCTGACTCCCACTATTGTCCAAAACTTCACCAATCAAGGTGAGGTAGATGAGAAAGGGAGTCAAGAATCGGGTATTCCCATTGGAACTCCTGTGATTTATAGGGCTGGGGATCAACCCAATAATGCACTTTCTTTAAACATTCTTAAACCCGGGGATGTAGCTGCAACCGGAGGAACCTCGGGAGTGATCTATGCCGTTACGGACATTTTAAAATCAAAAGAATCTTCAAGGATTAATAATTTTGCCCACGTAAATTACACCCCTAAAAGTACCAACGTAGGGAAGCTGCTGTGTATTAATGGAGCAGGAATTATGTACCGTTGGTTGCGAAATAATTTAGGAGAGGAATCCTATGAAGCCATGAATAAAAAAGCCTCAAAAGTCGCTGTGGGTTCAGAAGGGGTGGTGGTGATTCCTTTTGGTAACGGAGCAGAGCGGATGTTAAACAGTAAAAACATAGGCACACATTTCATTAATTTAAACTTAAACCAACACAGCAGTTCTCACTTGTGTAGGTCGGCTTTGGAAGGAATTGCGTTTTCATTTGTTTATGGGATGGAAATTTTAAAAGATGACAATGCCAAAATTAATGTCATCAGGGCAGGAAATGATAATCTTTTCCGATCAGAAATTTTCTCGAATACCCTAGCTACTTTAATTGGTCATGAAATTGAAATTTACAATACCACAGGTTCCGTCGGAGCAGCAAGGGCTTGTGGGTTGACCGATGGTAATTTTGAGAAGTTTGGGAAAAACATCACAGAAAATGATCATGTAATGACCTTTGTGCCTTTAAAAAACAAGGAACCTTATGAGGTGGCCTATCAGCATTGGAAAATGGAATTAGAAAAATTTTTGAATAGATAACAATTAAACACAATTAATAATATGGCAATTATAGGAAATAGAGAATATTTTAAAGGAATCGGAACAATACAATTTGAGGGAAAAGAATCGGACAATCCCATGGCTTTTAAATACTATAACCCAGATAAAATAGTCGCTGGAAAAACAATGCGCGAACATTTCAAATTCGCCATCGCCTACTGGCATACTTTCTGTGGAACAGGTGCAGATCCATTTGGTCCTGGAACACAAAACTTTGCATGGGATAAGTCAAATGACCCCATTCAGGCAGGAAAAGATAAAGCAGATGCCGCCTTTGAGTTTATTTCTAAAATGGGATTTGATTATTTCTGTTTTCATGACTTCGATTTGGTTAAAGAAGGGGTCACTTTTGCAGAATCAGAAAAAAGATTGGCCACCATTACGGATTATATAAAAGAGAAAAAAGCAGCTTCTGGTATCAAATTACTTTGGGGAACGGCCAATTGTTTCTCTAATCCTCGTTACATGAATGGTGCGGCTACTAATCCAGATTTTGATGTGGTTGCAAGAGCAGGCGGTCAAATAAAATTGGCACTGGATGCAACCATCAAACTGGGGGGCGAAAACTATGTTTTCTGGGGAGGTAGAGAAGGTTACATGTCTTTGTTAAATACCGATATGGGACGTGAGTTAGACCATATGGGTCAATTTTTAACCATGGCCAGAGATTATGCAAGAGCTCAAGGGTTTAAAGGAAACTTTTTTATTGAACCAAAACCAATGGAGCCGATGAAGCATCAATATGATTTTGATGCAGCAACAGCAATTGGATTTTTAAAAGAATACGGTCTTGAAAAAGACTTTAAAATGAACATAGAAGTCAACCACGCAACCCTTGCACAGCACACCATGCAACATGAATTGGCAGTGGCTGCAAAATCGGGAATGCTTGGCAGTATTGATGCCAACAGGGGGGATTATCAAAATGGATGGGATACAGATCAATTTCCAAACAACATTCAGGAGACGACAGAGGCGATGTTGGTTTTCTTAAAAGCAGGAGGTCTTCAAGGAGGTGGAATTAACTTCGATGCCAAAATCAGAAGAAACTCAACGGATCTAGCGGATGTTTTCCATGCCCATATTGGAGGGGCAGATACTTTTGCTAGAGGGTTGTTAATTGCAGACAAAATAATTAATTCTTCTCCTTATGAGAAATTAAGAAAAGACCGATATGAATCTTTTGATTCAGGAAAGGGAAAAGCTTTTGAAGCAGGACAACTTTCGATGGAAGATTTATATAAAATTGCTAAAGAAAATGGTGAATTGTCATTGAAGAGTGGCAAGCAGGAATTATTTGAAAACATAATTAACCAATACATTTAATCATGAGGCAAAATAAAGTCTTTATCTATGGAGTAACCCTTGTTGCTACCTTGGGAGGCTTGCTATTTGGGTATGACACCGCGGTTATTTCTGGCGCTGAAAAATCAATTCAAGCTTTTTTAATTGACAGTCAAGGGTTGAGCTCTTTTTTACACGGAGTCACGGTTTCATCGGCATTAATTGGCTGTATAGTTGGTGGGGCAATATCTGGATTTATGTCCTCAGCATATGGGAGGAAAAACGCCCTAATTATCGCCGGAGTTTTATTCTTTTTGTCTGCTTTAGGATCTGGAAATCCAGAGTTTCTTTTTTTTAATAAAGGGGAACCTTCTCTGGGGGTGCTTTGGATGTTTAACTTCTATCGTGTCATTGGTGGTGTTGGTGTTGGTTTGGCTTCGGCTGTTTGTCCAATGTATATCGGTGAAATTGCACCGGCAGCAATTAGAGGGAGATTGGTTTCTCTGAATCAATTTGCCATTATTTTCGGAATGCTGATTGTGTATTTTGTGAATTGGGGAATTGCAGATGGACAATCCATAGAATGGATAAATGAAATTGGTTGGAGAAGAATGTTTTTATCAGAAGCGCTTCCAGCAGCGGTGTTTATTTTATTAATGTTTTTGGTTCCAGAATCTCCGAGATACTTGGCCTTGAAACAAAAAGATACCGAAGCCCTCTCAATACTCACACGTGTTAATGGTGTCGAAAAAGCAAAACAAATCCTTGAAGACATCAAGAGTACAGTAGAAACTTCTAAGGTGAAATTATATTCTTACGGGAAGGCTGTTATAATTATTGGTATTTTATTGTCTGTTTTCCAGCAATTTGTGGGCATCAACGTCGCACTTTATTATGCCCCTCGGATATTCGAAAGCATGGGGGCGGCAAAGGATGCTTCGATGTTACAAACAATTATTATGGGTCTGGTGAATGTTGTATTCACCGTTGTAGCTATTTTAACAGTTGATAAATGGGGGAGAAAACCATTGCTGATTTTAGGGTCGATTGGAATGGCCATCGGAATGATTGCAATTTCGACCTTGGCTTTTTTAGACATCATCGGGACGACAACACTGGTCTTTATTATCATCTATACCGCTTCTTTTATGATGAGTTGGGGGCCTATCTGTTGGGTACTTATTTCAGAGATATTCCCTAATAAAATTAGAAGTCAAGCAGTCGCAATTGCTGTTGCTGCACAATGGGCTGCTAACTTTTTTATTTCCTCAACCTACCCACCAATGATGGAATTCAGCAACGGAGGAACTTATTTGTTTTATGGGGTAATGAGTATTCTTTCTGCCTTATTTGTATGGAAGTATGTTCCGGAAACAAAAGGGAAAACTTTAGAAGAAATGGAAGGACTTTGGAAATAATAATAATTTATAACACGAATTGATTAGAAGCACTTTTCATTGGATTAAATTTTTAAAACAACTAAACTTTATCGTCAACAATAGGATCATACAAAAAGTAATTTATTATGTATAATGACCTAAGAGTCAAGTAAATTATCTATGATGTTTAGAATGAAGCCCCTTCTTTTCTAATGTTTCATTTAATTTAAAAGTAGGGAAATCAGTAAGCTAAAACTTCTCTTTATATGTGCGATTTTGAGTGTTCTTTCTGTTATATTTGCAAGCAAATTAGTTCCTTAAGTTCAAGCATATAAAAATAATTATAATTAAGCGTATTTAATAATGAACAATAAAATAGACCAACAGTCAGCGGACAACATCAGAGCACTAGCCGTAGCAATGGTGGAAAAAGCAAAATCAGGACATCCAGGAGGACCAATGGGAGGCGCAGATTTTATGCACATTCTTTATTCAGAGTTTTTTAATTATGACCCTTCGGATATGAGCTGGCCTTTTAGAGATCGGTTCTATATGGATGCTGGTCATTTGTCTACTTTGATGTACGCACAATATTACCTTTTGGGGAATTATGAAAAAGAGGATGTTGCTAGTTTCAGACAGTGGGGTTCTAAGACGCCAGGACATCCAGAAGTTGATTTTTCAAGAGGCATAGAGAACACCTCTGGGCCGCTGGGTCAAGGACACACAATGGGGATTGGCGCAGCAATTGCCGCTAAGTTTTTACAAGCCAGATTTGGAGATTGGATAAATCATAAGATCTATGGTTTTATTTCGGATGGTGGAATTCAAGAAGAAATTTCTCAAGGAGCAGGAAGAATTGCTGGACATTTAGGATTAAGTAATTTTATTATGTTCTTTGATTCTAACGACATTCAGTTGTCAACTTCTACGGATGAGGTTACCACTGAGGACACAGGAATGAAGTATGAAGCATGGGGCTGGAAAGTTGTTACCATTGATGGTCACGACCATGAAGAAATAAGAAGAGCATTGACTGATGCGAATAACGAAACCGAAAAACCAACCTTGATAATTGGTAAGACAATTATGGGAAAAGGTTGCGTTACTGCCGAAAATAAAATGTTTGAAGGCGAATGTGAGTTACATGGTCAGCCCATTGGAAACACAGGAGCAGATTACACAAAAACCTTATTAAATTTAGGAGCAAATGCGGAAAGTCCATTTGACATATTTGACGATGTGGGTGCTTTTTATAAAAATTTATTAAAAGAAAAAACAGCAAAAGCCGCTGAAAAGAAAACTGAAATTAACGCTTGGAGACAAGAGAACAAAGCGCTTTCAGATAAGTTAGATTTTTTCTTATCAGGAAAACTCCCAGAACTAGATTTCGAATCTATTGCTCATAAAGACGGGTTAGCGACAAGAGCTGCCTCTTCTGGAGTATTGGGTTATTTGGCTGAAAATGTAGAAAACATGATTGTGTCTTCTGCGGATTTATCCAACAGTGACAAAACAGATGGCTTTTTAAAGAAAACCCATGCACTTCAAAAGGGTGATTTTACGGGCTCCTTTTTACAAGCAGGGGTTGCTGAACTGACCATGGCTTGTATCGCCAATGGTCTTGCCTTACATGGCGGAATCATTCCCGTCGTGGCTACTTTTTTTGTTTTTTCTGACTATATGAAGCCTGCCATTCGTTTGAGTGGGATTCAGGAGTTAGGCGTTAAGTTTGTTTGGACACACGATGCTTTTCGAGTTGGAGAAGATGGGCCAACACACCAGCCTGTTGAGCAAGAAGCTCAAATACGTTTGCTAGAGAAATTAAAAAATCACAGTGGAAAACCGAGTTTCTTGGCTTTGCGACCTGCGGATTCAGCAGAAACAAGTGTGGCTTGGAAGATGGCATTAGAAAATACGAACACCCCAACGGGATTAATTTTGTCCCGTCAAGGGATCAAGGATATTCCAGCAAAAGGAGGTTCGAGATATCAAGAAGCTTTGGCTGCTGAAAAAGGAGGGTATTTGGTTAAAGAAGTAGAAAACCCAGATGTAGTTTTAATTGCCAATGGATCGGAAGTAGCGACATTGATTGAAGCTGCGAAATTATTGGAGGAAAACGAGAATTTAAAAGTTAATATTGCTTCCGTTATTTCGGAGGGTGTTTTTAGACTTCAGTCAAAAGAATATCAAGACAGTGTGATTCCTAAAAACAAACCACTTTTCGGTTTGACGGCAGGTTTACCTGTAAACTTAGAAGGTTTGGTCGGAGATAAAGGCAAAGTTTTTGGGCTGGAACACTTTGGTTATTCTGCACCTGCCGCTGTCCTAGATGATAAGTTTGGATTTACAGGTGAGAAGGTGAGCCAACAGGTTTTGGCGTACCTTAAAACGGTTTAAAATAAATTGCTTTTTTACAATAATAAAATCCCTTTATAAATATTTATAAAGGGATTTTTGTGGGTTAATACCCTATAATTATTCCATTTCCCCTAATAGACTTTGGAGAATACTGTAGGGTAGAATTCACTAAAGTAGCTTTTGGGAATACCAATCAAATTTTCACTTGAAATTTCACCCGCATTATAAATACATGCCATCAAGTCGCCGCTGAGATCATTTATCTCGTTTAATTCAAATATGTAAAAACAATCCACATAGGTACCATCACTTTTTAGTTCAATATTTGCTAAACCAACACGATGACAAAAAGATCCTAAAGCTTCAGTGATTAATGTTTGATCCTACCCATCGACTTTCATGCTTATGTCTTCTGATTTTGAAACCTGAGACCCCTTTCTACTGAAACTATAGCGGCTGTTAGTTGCTGTTGAATTGCTCTTGTCGCTTTCTGAGGAATTCTTGGGGATCTCTAAATAGGACCCTGAAGAATTACAATCGGCATCTTTAAATTCAATGTAAAAACGAAAAGAATATAAATGTATATCGTGACATTTTTTTTAATTTATTTTTTTAAAAATTATTAGGGTTGATAATTTATGTGATTCTATATTTATATTTTAATTATGAAAGAATCTATTTTAAAACAAGTGTTAATTAGAAGCATGTTTTTTATAGACAGCGCTGCGACTTTTTGTCAATTGCATTGAACTTTCACTTGTCCTGGCTTGTCTACTTCAATACTTCCTAACCAAGCACACATGGTTTTACTGGTCTCTAACATCGCAGGCTGCTTACCTATTTTAGTTTTCTTGGCGACTGGCGACCACGGTTTTACGGGGATAGGAATACAAGAGGAAGGGATGAATAAAGGAATCGGACCTGCCATTTTCCAATTCATTGGATTGATAGGGGACTTACATTGCCCAAAAGCGGGAATATTAATAAATGGAATTATGTCTATGCTGTTTGCAAGCGGTTTGAAAGTTGCGGTTAAGGTTCTGTTAATTGGCAGCACCAACATGTCTTTGGGTCCTGCACCGAACGAACATTTTAATTTTGCACCACTACACACACATTTTGGCATAAACTGATTTTTTAAATTAAGATCTAATTATTTTTTCCAAGTCAAAAGAGGGGTTGTGGTTTTCAAAAGAAGTTTTTGACTTGAAATCATAGAACAAACTTTTCTTCCCCATTTGTTTGTCTCTTTTTCAGTATTAGACAATAAAAACCCGTCATAAGGTCTCAGACGGACTTCAACTTTTTCGGTTAAATTATATCTTAATTCAGGAGAGGAAATGTACCAGTAGTCGGTTCCAATGTCTTGACTAAAAACCAAGAAAGGAACAAAAATTATTATTATAGTAAGTAAATTATAAATTGATTTAACTGAATAATCCATTTTCTGTTGAAGTGAAATTTATGTTAAGTAGTAGAATCTCTTTTTTTGATGGTTTGTTCGGCAACCGCAATTATTTGTCTCAATAAGCCAGCATTGACTTCATCTAATTGGTTTAAGATGGATTTGTAGTTTTCAGTGATTGTTATTAGAGAATCAACAGGTAATGTATCGATAGCCGCTTTAAAATTATTAATGGAGGCCTTAATGTGCTGATCGGAATTATCGTTCATATGTCAAAAGTATAGAAAAATTTAGCACTGAACTATTAGATTTTTATTTATTCTGATGAATTAAAAAAATCTATAATCTTAATTGAAACCTCTACACTATTCGATTAATTCTAAAGTAGCAACAACAGGATGATGGTCAGAAGCCCATCCCTCCAAAGGTGTTTTTTTGTATAAATGTTTGGCACTTTTAACTTCTATTTTTTTTGTAAATACATAATCAATCCGATGTCCTGCATTTTTTAAGTTTCCAAAACCATTTGTTGTTCCATAAAAAGGATCCGTCTTAGGGAGGGCTCCTTGTGCATCATGAAAGTTTTTTTGGAGTAACTCGATTGAGGAGGTTTCTGGGGTTAAGTTAAAATCACCTGTGAGAATAACGGGGAGATTTTCGGTATTCAGACGGTTTATTGTTTTGATAATTAGTTCTGTAGATTTTTCTCTTGCCAAGTGACCTCGGTGATCGAAATGCGTGTTGAAGACCCAAAATGTTTGATCGTTTTCTTTGTTCTTAAACAATCCATACGTGCAAATGCGCTCCATTGAGGCGTCCCAACCTACTGAAATTGTGTCGGGTGTTTCGGACAACCAAAAAGTATTCGATTTTAAAACCTGGTGCTTATTTTTATTGTAAAAAATCGGGCTGTATTCTCCTTTGGTTTTCCCATCATCACGACCAACTCCTATATAATCATAACCGCTTAGGGCTTCCTGCAAATCCATCAATTGTGGATGTTTGACTTCTTGCATCCCTATGAAATTTGGTGCTTCATTTAGGAGTAATTGACCCACTGTCTCTCTGCGATTTTCCCAAATATTTATCCCGTCATTTGGATTGTTATAGCGGATATTGTAAGAAATAACTTTAATTTCTTTTGCACATGAAAGTATCAAAAAAGGCAGCAGTAAGAGAAGTTTTTTCATCAGTTTTTTTTATTAAAGATATAAAATATTACGGTTTTAAAATTCACCAATTCAAAGTATCTTTAATTTCTGTTAATCTCATTTTTGTATATTTAATTTCATAAATCAGTCAATAGAATCAACCATGAGAAGCTTCATTATTTCAATTTTTTTTGTTTTATCCTTCATAATTAATTCTTCCGCGCAATCAAAAATATCTACAACAATTAAGACAGAAGCATTGGTTCCGAAATTTAACCTTCCAGAACTCTTGATTTCCGAAAATGGAAGTCAGATTAACACCAAAGAAACTTGGGAGCAAATTCGCCGACCGGAGATACTTGAGCTTTTTACAAATCAGGTATATGGAAAAGTACCGGGAAAATTAACTTTTCATAAAGCAGTAGTTTTAGATTATAGCGAGGTAGCTTTGGGAAATAAAGCCATACGAAAACAAGTTGCCTTACATTTTAAAAAGGGATCAAAATCAATAGTAATGATCGTTCTGATGTACCTCCCCAAAAGGGTTAAAAATGCTCCTGTTTTCTTGGGATATAATTTTACCGGAAATCATGCTGTTCATGCTGATCCTGCAATTTTGATAAGTGGGAAAACAGTTGGGCAACTAAGCCCTAACGAATTGGCTAGGTTAAAGCCCGATTCTAGAGGAAAAAGAAACTCTAGGTGGCAAGCGGATAAGATTGTTGCAGCAGGTTACGGTCTTGTAACCCTAGACTATGGGGATGTTGATCCAGATAAAAACGATTTTTCAGACGGAATTCACGCCCTTTTTTATGAAGAAAATCAAACAAATCCCGAACCTCACCAATGGGGATCATTAGCGGCTTGGGCTTGGGGAATGTCTCGGGTGATGGATTATTTCGAAACGGAAACTTTGGTCGATGAAAATAGCGTTATTCTTTTTGGACATTCAAGATTGGGTAAAACGGCCCTCTGGGCTGGTGCTTCAGATCCCCGATTTAGTATCGTAATTTCAAACAATTCGGGTTGTGGTGGTGCTGCACTTTCTCGGCGAAGATTTGGTGAAAAAGTTTCTGACATTAACACCAATTTTCCCCATTGGTTTGCAAAAAACTTCCATCAGTACAATGAAAATGAATCGGCTTTGCCAATTGATCAGCACATGTTAATTGCCTTGATTGCCCCCAGACCTGTTTACGTCGCAAGTGCCAGTCTCGATCCTTGGGCAGACCCCAAAGGTGAGTTTTTAAGCGCAAAAGCAGCTACGTCAGTTTATGAGCTTTATGGGGAAAAGGGCATTGAAGTTGATCACCAACCTGCTGTTAACACTCCCATTCACAACATGATTGGATATCATTTAAGGGAAGGAAAACACAATGTGACAGCTTACGATTGGGACCAGTACATCCAATTTTCGAATTTACATTTAAACTAAATTTTTCTAGTCTTTCGCGGCAGTTCCCCACCAATCTTTATTTGGGACGTATTCTTTGTCAAGCATGAAGGATCTTTTTTCTTCTAGTTTTTCTTTCAATTTTAACTTGTATCCTTCCAGCCATTCTCTCTCTTTTTTAGGATCATGCATTGGGTCAACAACAGGGATTTTAGCCTGTGTAGCTTCTAACCATTGATCAAGTTTTTTTATTAAATCTGTCGCAATCCTGGGGTTATCTAAAATGATGTCATCTCTTTCTCCGATATCTTTATTTAAGTCATACAACTCGTAAAACCCAGTTTCCCAGTATTTAATAAGTTTCCATTTTCCTTCTCGAATAATCGAACTGGGATCACCCCCTTGGTTTCCATAATGCGGATAATGCCAAAATAAAGGTCTGTCCATAAAAGGTTCATTTTTTAATAATGGCACTAGGCTTTTCCCATCGATATCCAAAGTACTCTCTATGCCTGCCAGTTCCAATAAAGTTGGAAATAAGTCCATTCCTGAAACAGCAGTATCAATTTTTTTACCGAGACCATTTAGTTGAGGCGCTTTAATAAAAAAAGGAACGCGTGTTCCTGCTTCCCATTGATAACCTTTTCCACCTCTCAAGGGACGATTGCTGGTAGAGAAATTGTCTCCAGCGGCGACCCCTCCATTGTCTGACACAAAAACCACTATCGTATTGTCTTCCAAGTTGAGTTCATCTAGGGTATTGAGAACCTGTCCTACCGCTTCATCTGTCTGTTCGATTAAGCCAGCATAGACTGGGTTGTCCTGTTTGATTCGGATGGGGAGTCTACGTTCCATTTTGAATCCCTCTTCAGAAATACCTTGATTTTCAGCTTTCTTTCTATACTTTTCCCACCTCTCTTGTGTGGTTTGAATGGGGGAATGTACCGCATAAAAGGAAAGATAGGCAAGAAAGGGTTTGTCTTTATTAGTACTTATAAAACTTGAAGTTTCCTTGGCCAGCTTCATCGACAAACTCATTCCGGCCTCTTCTGGTTGGTCTTCTATGTAGGGGTTATTAAAGGGAGAAAAATACCTCCCTGAAGCGGGGCTTCCTTTTCGAAAACCACCGATATTAATGTCAAAACCATGATCAGTTGGAAGTGACTTTTCATCTTTAGATCCCAAATGCCATTTCCCAGAAAAAAAAGTTTTGTATCCATTTTCTTTTAAAGCCTCAGGGAGCGTAGTCATTTCGTGCGGGAGGTGTTTCACATAATCACTTGGTAATAACTTTGTGTGTCTTCCAACAGACCTCCAGTCGGTTCCATATTTCGCACCAATCCAATCTGTAATCCCGTGAACTGTTGGGTAAAACCCAGTCAATAAACTCGCGCGAGATGGACTGCAAACAGAAGCGCCAGCATACCCATTTGTAAAAATAAAACCTTCATCCGCGATCCGATCAATGTTTGGGGTTTCGTAATAATTACTCCCCGTTACGCTGAGATCATGATTGCCCAAATCATCAACAACAATGAAAAGAAAATTTGGTTTTTGTTCAGAAAAGCTACAACCAACAAGCACTAGCAATAGAGTTGAATATAAAACAGATTTCATTTTTTTTAATTTATTTACGATAAGTTCTTACACTTTCAATTACGACAGAACTTAATATAATCAATCCTCCAATAATAGTTGTCTTTTCTGGAAATTCTTTTAAAACAAGCATGCCGATTAAGATGCCATAAACAGGCTGAATACTGCTGATGATACTGGCCGCAGTTATTGAAAAATTTTTAAAACTATAAAGGAAAAGGGTGTGTCCGGTTGCTGTGGTTAAAAGAGATAAAATTAAAACTGCTGGGAGTGCCTCTTGAAACCCTGAGGTGTCAAAAACAAAAAAGGTTGGGATCAATAAAACAGAGACAACAATCAATTGATAAGACATCAAGATTGAGCCTTCATAGGCTTTAACTTTAGCTTTCATCAAGACATTGCGAATAGAATAACACAAGGCCGAAAAGACTCCAAATCCGATGGCTTTTAAATGAGTGTTTTTGAAACTAAATTCTGGAACGAGAAAATAGATACCGATCAAAACCAGCAGACCTAAAAAGATATTTGATTTGTCAAATTTACTTTTAAGGATTATAGGTTCCAAAAAAGAGGTGATTACAGGATAAGTAAATACGGAAAGCATTCCGATGGCCACATTAGAAAGTTTGAGCGAATAGAAATAAGTGATCCAGTGAATGCCCATCAATACCCCGCTTATAAAAACAACTTTCCTGTCTTCTTTTTTTATTATAAAACTGAACTTTTTCCATTTGCAAAAACAATACAAAGCAAAGCCACCAATTAATGCCCTAGAGGCTATTATAACTGGTACGGGCAGGTCAATGTACCTCCCCAGTGTTCCCGAGGTGCTGATGAGCAACACCGCAAAATTGAGCTGAAAAAGGTGTTGGAGAGAATTATTTTTTGGCATTAAACCAGTTTGTAAAATTCTTCCCATCCTTTTCTAGGAGCAGGACCTTTAAGTAAATTATTGGCAATAGTATTGTTGGTTATTGTTTTTGTTTCTCTGTCAAATTCTAAGGGTTCATTGACTTGTTGCGCAATGGTACCAAGACAAAATAATTGACTAAGTGGCGCTGAAACTTCAAAAGGAGACAAACATTTTTCCATTCCTCTGGAAGCGTTCATGAAATTCATAAAGTGATTGGTGTCACTCTTAAAATACTCAGGCAAATCATCCTTCTTAATATCTTTTCCATTCTCGGTTGGAATCACAGAGAGGGTTCTGTGGTGAGAACCTCCTTTAAAGGTGAGGTCTTTACCATAGATAACCTTCCCAGCTCTCAGCCCTTTGGGTTGAACCATTCCCTTTTTAGTCTTTGCAGTTTTGTCAATTTCAATATCACCATAATTTTCGGGTACTTCGGGAATATTGTCAGTTCCGTCATACCAAGTGACTTTAACCTCAGGCATTTCTCCTCTTTTTGGAAAGTCAAATTCAAGAGTAGAAGAGGTAGGATAAAAGAGATTATTATGACCTGTGAGTCCTATCGGTTTTATTTTACTTGGAAGTCCAAGGTCGAGAAATTGATGAAATCCATCCATTACATGAGCGCCCCAGTCCCCAAGAGCTCCATTGCCATATTCGTACCAACACCTCCACTGACCATCGATCAGGTCAGGATGGTAGTCGTGATCCGGATAAGCCATTAACCAAGTGTCCCAGTCGAAGTTTTTTGGTAGTTTTTGTCCTTTTGGAAAAGCCTTCATGTTGGTGTCCCAACCATGCCAACGTCTTTTTCCATTCATGTGGGCAGTGATCTTGGTTACGTCCTTGATGACTCCATTTTCAACCCAAGATTTGAATTGATAATAATTATCTTGACAATGCCCTTGATTTCCCATTTGGGTAGCAACGCCATATTTTTTTGCAGCCTTTATTAGTAACTCAGATTCTTGAAAAGTTCGCGTTAACGGTTTTTCAACATAAACGTGTTTTCCAAGTGACATCGCCAGGATGGTGATCGGAAAGTGAGAAAAATCAGGAGTACCGACACTCACAGCATCTATTTTTCCTTCCATTTCTTCAAACATTTTTCTAAAGTCAGTATAACGAGAGGCATTCGGGTGCGCGCTTAAAGATTTTTGAGGTTTTTCACCGTCCAAATTGACGTCACACAATGCTACAACATTTGCTGCACCTGTTGCATAAAGGTCACGAATTACGGCACTACCTCTATTTCCGATTCCACAACAAGCAAGATTCACTTTATCGCTGGGTGCAACTACCGCTTTTTGAATTATTTGACCAGCGGCATCTCTAACTTCTTTCTTAGAAAAGAGCACATGACTTGGTATAAAGATCATAGCCCCTAGGGAAACCCCAGTTTTTTTAATAAAATCTCTTCGATTGTTATTCCCTTGTTTGTTGTTTTTTTCCGACTTCATTTTAAATAATATTTATTCGAATATAACAAAAACATTATAATGTCTTTTAGATATTGCTAAACATGAAATATTTTAATATTAAACTTTTCACGAGTCTTAGGGTCTATATAAGACTAACTTAACTCAAATCAAACTGTTATGAAAAAAATAATTTTATTCTTTTTTGTTATTCCCTTTTCAATAACCGCTCAAGAGTTTCAGGGCAAAGCTTACTACATGTCTAAGACAATTTTAAATACCGATTTTATTAAAAACATACCCCCAGAAAGAAGGGAGCGAGTACTGTCAAGAATGAAGTCAAACTCAGAGAAAAATTATGTTTTAGATTTCAACACAACCTCCTCTCTTTTTAAAGAAGAAGTTGAATTAGAACCTACTGGGGGGAATCAAAGGTGGAGTGTGTTTTCCTCTTTAGGTTCAAATGAAGGAACCGTATATAGAGACATTCTGTCCAATGCTTTTATAAGGAAACAAGAGCTTTTAGGTAAAACATTTTTAATTAAAGACACCCTGACTAAAAGTAAATGGACAATGACAGGGCAGACAAAAAAAATTGGTGTTTACACTTGTTATAATGCAACTCAAGAAGTAGAGTCTGAAGTGAGGGCAATTCAATTCGGTAGGTCTTCACAAAGAGCGTCAGAGAATAAGGATGTGCCTAAGAAAACCAAAACAACGACCCTGAGTGCTTGGTTTACTCCCGAAATCCCAGTGGCAACAGGCCCTAGTTTTTATAGCGGATTACCAGGTTTAATTCTAGAGGTTAGCGATGATAACAGAACAATCTTATGTACGAAAGTTGTTCTCAATCCCAAAGAAAAGATAAAGATCAAGGCACCTAAAAAAGGGACTGTAGTCAACAACGAAGAGTTTAAGAAAATTCAAGAAGATAAGATCAAAGAGATGAGGGAACAGTTTGGAAGGGGCAGAAGACAAGGAGGAGGTAACCGAATCAGAATTCAAAATTAAACATGAAACTCAAGCCAGTATTTACAATTATATTTCTTGCTTTTTTTTCTTTTTCATTTTCCCAAAGTATAGATTTTGAAGGAGTAATTACGGATGCTTTTGGCAACACAATATTGGGAGCCAACATCATCGCTGTTGAAAAAAACACCCAAGTACTTGATGGCTTTGGAATTTCTAATGACTCAGGGTATTTTAGATTAACCCTCAAGAAAGATACGGATTATGATATCAAAATTTCGTTCATTGGTTTTCAGCAAATCGCTTTTGTTTTAAACAAAACAGCAGATTTTAAAAAAGACTTCAAACTAGAACAACAATCGGAAGCTCTGGATGAGGTAGAGTTGGTCTACGAAATGCCGGTAACAATAAAGGGAGACACCATCATCTACAATGCGGATTCATTTAACACGGGAACTGAGAGGAAGTTAGGAGATGTTTTAAAAAACATGCCAGGGATCGAAATTAATGACGATGGAAGAATTGAGGTAGAGGGGAAAGAGGTGACGAAAATCACTGTAGAGGGGAAAGATTTTTTTGATGGAGACTCGAAATTAGCAACTCAAAATCTTCCTGCTAATGTGGTTGGCAAGGTACAGGTGTTGCGAAATTTTTCAGAGGTGGATCAATTAAGAAGTGTTACCAACAATGAGGATAATATTGCGATTAATATTAGTTTAAAGTCTGGAAAAGACAAGTTTTGGTTTGGAGAAATAACAGCAGGAGCTGGAAACGACGATCGTTTTATTGTTGCCCCAAAATTATTTTATTACGCCAAAGATTTGAGCATGAGTTTACTGGGTAATTCGAATAATATTGGCGATCCACCGCTTTCTAGGAGAGATTTTTATAAATTCGGAGGAGGATTCGGAAATCTTAATGCCAGAACAGGAACTTCGATAGACATCAATTCGGATGATGCTGGGCTTTCAAACTTACAAAACAATCGAGCAAAATCAATCGATGCTCAATTGGGCGCCTATAATTTTAGTGTTTCTCCAAATGAGGCTTGGGAAATAAGTGGTTTTCTAATCTTGGCAAAAACAAAAAATCAACTTGAAAATAATGTAACCAGAACTTACACGGCTTCAGACGCTGTAGAAGAAACCTCAGATTTTATTTTCCAAGAAAACGAACAGCAACTCTATAAGTTTACCACAAAATTTCAACCCAATGAAAATTTACAAACGGAATACAATCTGTTAATTAAGTCTTCTAGGCAGAATGAATTGACAGATTTAACATCAATTTCAGGTAGAGGAACGAATCAGGTTACGGATCAGATTGATGAGCTGAAAACTCAGAATCCATTCTCTGTAAATCAAGAGTTAAAGGCTTATTATACCCTAAATGAAGATCACATTTTTTCTTTTGAGGCACAACACCTGTCTCAAAGCGAAGATCCATTTTATAGTGCAGCAAGGGGAGTCCAGCCTTTCGTTAATATTTTGCCTTTAAACACCAATCAATCTCGTTTTAATATCAATCAAAATCGAGAGACCAAAACCAAAAAACTTGAAGGGAAGCTGGACTACTTTTATATTCTTACGCCAAAATCAAATCTTAATTTCACTTTTGGAATAACGAATGTGAATCAAGATTTTAATTCAAGTATTTTTCAGATTTATGACAATCAATCTATAAATTATTTTAATGAAGCAAGCTTAAGGAATCAAGTGAATTTTATATTTCAGGATACTTATGCAGCGATGCACTACCGTTTCATCACTGGGATTTTCACCTTTGACCCAGGAGTTACATTGCACTCCTATAAAACAGCAACCAATCAACTGGGAAAAGTTGTTTCAAATGACTTTGCTTTTTTTAGACCAGATTTTAGGGTCTTGGTGAAGTTTAAAGCTTCTGAGACCTTGCGTTTAATATATCGATCAACTCGTCAATTTACGGACGTAAATAACTTGGCAGAAGGTTATATTTTTAGAAATTACAACTCTTTCTTCCAAGGGAATCCTAATCTTGAAGCGGCAAGTTTTGATGTCTTTAATCTTAACTATCAGAGTATAAATATTTTCAATTTCACCAATATTTTTGCAAATTTAAGTTATTCCGAAAGAGACGATGCGATCCAAAACACTTCCAATATCAATGGGATCAACAGTGTAAATACTGCTTCAAACTCTAATTTCCCTCGAACTAATTATGCTGCAAATGGCAGGATAGATAAAAGATTTAAAAATTTCAAAAGTGGGCTAAACATTAATTTTAATTACAGTGATTTTAATAATCTGATCAATGGGTTTCCAACAGAGTCGAGTAGCTTTAACCAAAGCTATAGATTTAACATTGCTACCAATTTCAGAACAAAGCCAAACATCGAAATTGGATATTCTTTTAATAAGAGGGAATACAAAACAGGGGAAAACAACAATGTTTTTTACACAGATTCTCCCTATGCAAGAGTAGATGCCTATTTTGCAAAAGGTTTTGTTTTTAATGCAAAATACACTTATAATTACTACAGAAATGAACAGCAGATCTTAAACGAATATCGTTTTTTGGAAGCAGATTTGGTGTATGCCAAAAGCGGATCTCAATGGGAGTTTGGAGTTGGGGTTACGAATCTTCTTGATGATCGGCAAATAAACCGAGATAGTTTTAATCAGTTCTATTCTTCTACTCGTTCCTATGTTATTCAGCCGAGATATACGGTTTTTAAAATCAAGTATGACATTAGAACCGTTGGGGGTTCTAAAAAATAAGAATGATTCAATCGAAGTTCCGTCTCCCAAATTTTCAATTTAAAATTATTTTCTTTGGTTGACATAGAAGTCAATTCTTGCGACAGTTCAAATGTCATTGTATGAAACACTTTAGATGAATTTATTTAGTTGTATTTTTATTAAGTTTTTAATCTAATATTTGATTATACAGAATTTTAAAATACAAACTAATTAGTTTTTCATGTTGAGAAATTTTTTTTCATTACTCTTGTTTTTTTCTATGTGGATTTCTTTTTCACAAGAAATCCCCCCAATAAAACAATACGATATTCAGCAAAGTGGTGCTGGAAATCAAAATTGGATGATATCTCAAGACAGCCAAGGGAAGATTTATACTGCAAATAATAAGGGATTATTAGAGTTTAATGGAACCAACTGGGTGCTTTACCCTAGCCCAAACGAGTCCATAATTCGATCTGTGAAAGTTATTGGTGAGAAGATCTATATGGGGACCTACATGGATTTTGGATATTGGGAAAACACAGAAAACGGAATTTTAACCTATACTTCCCTATCCCAAAAACTCAACATTGATATACTTGAAGATGAGCAGTTTTGGAATATAATTGAGTACAACGAAAAGGTTATTTTTCAATCTTTGAGTCGCTTGATAATCGTTGAAGAAGCTTCTGGAGAGGTCCAATTCCTTGAGTCAGGAGGAACCCTGCTTAAGTCGTTTAAAGTGGACAGTAAAGTTTTTTATCAAGTAAGCGGGAAGGGTTTGGTAGAAATCAGGAGTGGAAAACCTTATTTGGTTTGTCAAGATGAAAAGTTGAAAAATCAAGTGATTATTGGGCTTTTTAAAATCAAAGGTGATATTTTAATATTGACGGATAAGTCTGGATTTTTTCATTTAAAAGGAAATAGAATTTTTAAATGGAAAATTGAAGGAGATGCCAGTTTTAAGAACTATAAACTCTACAGTTCAACGATGCTTTCGGATGGAAGTTTTGCATTAGGGACAATTTCAAACGGACTGATATGGCTCGATAAATCAGGGAAACTGATTTTAAAATTAAATAAGGAAAAAGGTATTTCAAACAATACAATCTTATCAGTTTTTGAGGACAAAAGTCAGAACATCTGGTTGGGTCTTGATAATGGGATTGATTGTGTCAACGCAAATTCACCTTTTTTAGAATTCAATGATATTTTCGGAAAGATAGGTGCAGTCTATACTTCCATACTTCATGGGGATAACTTTTACTTGGGGACCAACCACGGACTCTTTGTGAAAAAAACGAATACTTCTTCAGAATTTTCCATAATCGACGGGACAGAAGGTCAAGTTTGGGCGCTTGATGTTATTGATGGCCAGCTGCTTTGTGGACACGACCTGGGTACTTTTTATATAGACTCCGACTCTGCACTGAAAATTGCGGATAACCCGGGAACTTGGGTCTTTAGAAAACACCCTACTAATGCTGATGTTTTATTACAAGGAAATTATAAAGGAATTTTTGTTCTTGAAAAAGTTAATAATAATTGGCGAATAAGAAATAAGTTGGCCGGATTTGATATTTCTTCAAGGTTTATTGAGTTTGTAAATGATTCCTTAATCCTTGTTAGTCATGAATATAAAGGGGTCTTTAATCTAAAAACAGATTCTGAACTAACCATTGTTAAAGAAATAACGCTTGAAGAGTCGGTTAAAAAAGGAAACAATGCCTCGTTAGCTCCATTTGATTCAGAGATTTTTTATAATAATCCGGATGGTATTTTTAGATACGATAGGCAGGATTTTAAGTTTGTTAAGGACATAGATTTGTCCGCTGAAATCCCTACGAGTAGATATTTATCGGGCAAAATGATAAATGATAATAATGGGAATTTTTGGATGTACTCCAATAATAAAATCCATTACTTGTTCAAAGATATATTTTCAGAAGAATTTAAGTTCAAATCCTTTTACTTTGAAAAGAATACTGCCAACAATGTTTTAGGCTTTGAACATGTTGCCAAACACACTGGATCTAAATATCTTTTAGGAACCAACATGGGATATTTACTGGTTGATTTAGAAAAAATAAAGAAAGCAAAACCTGTTGTGAGATTTCAAAAAATTGAAGTGATAGACAAGTCTCTTAACCATACCTATCTGCCTTTGGATCAAGAATCAATTTTAAATTTTGAGCAAAACAATATCAAATTCCATCTAACGACATTCAATTATCAGAAGTATGACGAAGTTATGTATCAGTACAAGTTTCTTGGTTTTGATGAAGACTGGGGGCCTTGGACAACTTCTCCAAATTTGACAATTAATAATTTGCCAAAAGGAGAGTATGTTTTAAAGGCTCGTGCAAGAATTCGAAATGAAATATCACAAATTATCAGTTCTAAAAACATTTCGATCCTTCCGCCATGGCATCTTTCCAATGGAATGTATTTTATTTATTTCCTATTATTCCTTGCATCAATCTTATTGATCAATAAGATTTTTGATTTTTATTACAAAAGACAGCGAAACAAACTTGTTGAGGTGAATGCCAGAAAATTACAATTCATCGAACTTGACAATCAGCGAGAACTCATGAAGGTGAGGAATGAACAATTACAAAGTGATATTGAGAGTAAAAACAGAGAAATTGCAATTGCAACGATGAGTACGATCAAAAGAAACGACTTTCTTAATGAGATCAAAAGAAATTTAAAAGAATTAAATGGTGACCCTAAGGTTAAAAAATTAATTAAGAGAATAAATAAAAACTTAAAGGGCAACGACGATTGGGAGTTCTTCGAAAATGCATTTAACAATGCGGACAGAGACTTTCTTAGAAAGATAAAAGGGATTCACCCATCCTTGACCCACAACGATTTAAGACTCTGTGCTTTCCTTCGTTTAAGCCTTTTATCTAAAGAAATTGCTCCTCTCTTAAACATCTCTGTTAGGAGTGTCGAGATTAAGCGTTACAGACTCCGAAAAAAGATGAACTTATACAGAGAGCAGAATATCGTAGATTATATTATGACTTTGTAGGGGTTTTTTTCTTTCCATTTTACTACAACATTAACTATACAAAAACAACTTTTATCTTTCAGTATATAAAAACATATTCATTCCTAAAGGATTGTTTTCATTGACCTTTTTAGCTAAAATCTCTTTTATACATTTTTTAAGTACTCAATGTTTTGACGTATATTTTTTGTTGTATACGTTTTATGAGCATTTCGTACAATTTTTAGTTAATTTTATACAGTTGTTTAGGATTAAGAAAAAATTGAATATTATTTCACTAACAACAAAGCGGAACAAAAATTGATCAAATTTAATATCATAATTAATTATAATATAATGAAACAAAAGATTGCCAATTTTCTTTTTGTTGTTTTAGTCTTTACAAACATTCTCTACTCGCAATCAACTGCTACGGGTACTGTAAAAGACAATAGCACAGGAGTTCCGTTGCCAGGAGTCAGTATTGTTGTTCAAAATACGAAAAACGGAGTTGTAACTGATTTTGACGGAAACTTTAGCATCTCTAATGTAGCGCCTGGATCGACCATCGTTTTTTCTTATTTGGGTTTTGAGTCTTTTTCCTATGTATTTAATGGAGGCATAAATCTTCAGGTTGGACTCGTTCCTTCTAATAACGAACTAGAAGAAGTCGTTTTAGTGGGTTATGGTTCTCAAAAGAAAAAAGAAGTTACTGGTGCCGTTTCTGTTATCGATTTTGGGGCCATCGAAAAACTAAATACTTCCACAATTGATCAAGCACTACAAGGACAGGTTGCAGGTGTAAATGTGTCTTCAAGTTCTGGTGCTCCTGGAAGTAATTTAAACATACGAATCAGAGGGGTCTCTACCAATGGAAATAACAATCCTTTAATTTTATTGGATGGAAACGTTATTGAAGATTTATCAGTAGTTAATCCAAATGATATTCAAAGCATTAACATACTCAAAGATGCCACTGCTGGTATTTATGGTGTTAGAGCTGCCAATGGAGTTATATTAATTGTAACAAAATCTGGTAAGAAGAACAGTAAGTTGAAAATCAACTTGGATGCTTTTTATGGAATTCAACAGACCAGTAAAAAACTTGATTTACTTCAGCCACGTGATTACGCCATTTATGTTAATGAGGCCGCAGCAGCAGGGAATAAAGATCCTGAATTTGTCATTTATCCAAAAACAGGAACAGACTGGCAAGATGAGGTTTTTGAAATGGCACCCATTTCTGACCTTAACCTTAATGGTAGTTTTGGGACAAAAAAGACTGCTATTTCTTTCGGATTATCTCACTTAGATCAAAAAGGAATTGTCGGGCCAGAAAAATCTAATTTTAATAGAATAACAGGTAGGATGAATCTTAAACACGATTTGTTAAAAAACCTTTCTATTTCTTCCACAGCAATTTATACACATTCCAAAAGAAACGCTTTACAAGAAAACTCTACGGGTTCAGTTTTGTTTAACGCGACCAATATTAATCCAATTTTGCCAATTTATGATACATCGCAGTCTGCGGGATACTCGATAGCAGAAAGATTGGGAGGAGAGATTATTAATCCTCTAGCTCAAATTGCAAATACTTATAACACCACTTTAGTTGATAAATTGAGTGCTACGCTAGGAGTTGAATACAGTTTTTTGAAGAATTTTAAAGTGACTTCTAATTTTCAATCAAACTATTCTGTTGTTAATTCGAATGTTTTCAGGCCAGAGGTTTTTTATGGAAGTAGTAAAAACGCTACTACTGAAACCAATGAGGTTACTGAAAATAAAGATACTTATATGGATTTCACTTGGGACAATTTTATAAATTATTCCAATACTTTTAGTGAAGACCATAACCTGAATGTTTTACTGGGGACTTCAGCTTTTAGAACGGCAGGAGAATTCACAGGACTGACGGGTAGAAACCTTAACGGAAATACCCTTGCAGATGCTTATGTCGGAAATGCATTAATGGTTACCAATCGTTTTGATCAAGCAACATTAGACAGAGAAGCAAACACTTTCGATGTAAGGTTACTGTCTTACTTTTCAAGAATTCAATACAACTATAAAGGAAAGTATTTATTTTCTGGAATGATCAGAAGGGATGGCTCTACAAGATTTGGTCCCAACAACAGATTTGGCTATTTCCCTTCCGCTTCTTTGGGATGGGTTGCCTCTGAAGAAAAGTTCTTAAATGATGTTTCTTGGATCAGCTCTCTGAAATTTAGAATGAGTCATGGAATTATTGGAAATGACAGAATAAGAGATTATGGTTTCCTATCTGTTCTTAGCGGAGAAGCCGTTTATGTTAAAAATGATGAGGAAACTACCGAAGACCTTTTGGTAGGTTTGGCGGAAGGAGGATTGGCAAACCCAAATATTAAATGGGAAGAGCAAATAACCTCTAACTTTGGAATTGATGCGAGTTTATTTGGGGACAAACTCGATCTTACTCTTGACATATTTTCAAAAAGAACAGAAGATTTATTGATCAGCGCTCAGGTTGCAGGAGTTTTGGGATCAAGATCTCCAGGATCTTCACCCCCTGTAATTAATGCGGGAACAGTGGAAAATAATGGAGTTGAGTTTTCAGTCTCTTACCGAGATCAAATATCGGAGGATTTAAGTTTTAATGTAAATTATAACCTCACCAAGCTAGAGAATGAAGTGACTTTCGTTGCAGGCGAAAATGGATTTGAAAAAGGAGGTGGGTTTGGGGTTGGATTAGGGATTTTCCCTTCCCGTATGGAAGCGGGGCAGCCCTTAGGATATTTTTATGGATATAAAACCGACGGTATATTTCAAAATCAAGCCGAGGTCGATGCAGGTCCAGTTGTAGCGGGCTCCTTAAGAACTTTGCCTGGAGATTTGAGATTTGTAGACATTAGAAACGAAGACAATGAACCTATCCCTGATGGTTTAATAACGGAAGAAGACAAAACCTATTTGGGTGATCCCATTCCAGACCTAGTAATGGGCTTTAATTTTGGATTCAATTACAAGGATTTCGATTTAAGCGTATCGACCTATGCTTCTTTAGGAGTTGAAATGATAAGGGATTATGAGCGGGTAGAATTACTTGCCAACAAAGGAGACTATTATTTGAACCGTTGGTCAGGCGAGGGGACAAGCACCACCATTCCAAGGGTAACTTCAAAGGCGAGTGTAAACAATCAGTTTTTTTCAGATTATTATGTTGAAGACGCTTCTTACCTCAGAATCCAAAATGTTCAGTTGGGTTATCGATTGGATGACAGTGTTTCAAGTTTCGGTTTGGAATCGCTTCGTATCTACCTTTCGGTAAATAACCTGCACACTTTTACTAACTATTTGGGATACGATCCCTCAGCCACTTCCGGAGCACCAATTGGAGGTGGAATTGACAAAGGATTCTATCCTGTACCCAGATCGTATTTCTTAGGACTTAATTTAAAATTTTAATCAATGAATAAACTTATAAAAACAAGCTTGTATTTGTTGACTTTAGTTTCACTACTGAACTCATGTGAAGACGACTTTATTGATGTTCCTTCAAAAAATCCTAATGCTGATGATTTTTTCAATACTGAGAAGGATTATGAGGACGCCTTAATTGGAACCTATGATTTACTTCAATCTACTTTTTGGAATGCATTGATCGGAGAAATTGCTTCGGATAACACCGTTGCAGGAGGAGACCCACTTACGATTGATCAACCGGGGATTCAGCAGATTGATGCAATGACCCACTCTGAGGTCAATGAACATCTCAGAGACATTTGGAGCTTTATGTATGGTGGACTCAACAGAGCGAACTACACTTTAGAATTTAAAGATAAAACTGATTTTGAAGGGCGAGAAAATATTATCGCTCAGACCTATTTTTTAAGAGCTTATTTTGCTTTTGAATTGGCAAAGTGGTTTGGTAATGTCCCGTTGAAAACAGAAGAAATTGACGGAGTCAAAAGAATAGCGCACAAGCGGGTTCAGTTTGGAGACCAATATACAATGGAAAGAACTGCAGACCTCTCTGAGCTTTACAGCTTAATTGAAGCAGATTTATTAGATGCGATTAAAGGATTGCCTGCAGTACAACCCAATAAATATGAGGTGACAAGAGGCGCTGCACAAGCTTTATTAGGAAAAGTATATCTCTTCCATGGAAAACAAGATGCAACAAAATTCGAAGCATCGAGTCAGGTCTTAGAAGAAGTAATTAATAGTAACAATTACAGCTTAGCTGCCAATTATGCCTCAATATTTGAACATACTGGAGAGAATGGCCCAGGATCAATTTTTGAAGTACAATATACAGACGTAGAAGGAGGAAGTTTTGATTGTTTGCAATGTAGTGAAGGAAATGTCGCCATTGGTTTTAGTGGTGTGAGATCTTACTCGGGGAATACTTTCGACTCAGGATATGGATTCAATACGCCAACCCAAGAAGTTGTTGATGCCTTTGAATCAGGAGACAAAAGAAAAGACGTTGCAATTTTAGATATTTTGGCTTGGAAAAAACGTTATCCTGGTGTCAATTATGACGAAAGCAGAGGCAACACAGGCTATTACAATCGTAAATATATCCCCAGACAAGGCGATTTAAATTTGGGAGACAACAATTTAACCAATCCAAATAATTACAGGGCCATTAGGTATGCGGATGTATTATTGATGGCGGCTGAAGCAAACAATAGAAAATCAAGTCCAGATGACACCAAGGCTTTAGATTATCTCAATCAAGTAAGAAGAAGGGCTTTTGGAGTAAGTGACGCAAGTAGAGATGTTAACCTGTCGGGAGCAAACTTGACGCAAGCCATATACCGTGAAAGAAGAGTAGAACTTGTTGGTGAAGGTCATCACTTCTTTGATTTGGTCAGAACAGATAGAGCTGCATCAGAAATTGAAAACTTTACCTCAGGTAAAAATGAAATTTTCCCAATCCCTTTGATTGAATTGGAATTGTCAAATGCAAAAGAGAGATGGGGACAAAACCCCGGGTATTAAATGAATTTTAGAAATATTAATTAAACATAACTAAACTAAACTATTATGAATTATTTAAAAAAGGGTCTGTATGCCCTACTTTTTTTAACCGCTTTTTCTGCGTGTAAGGATGACGATGAAGCAGTTGAACTAACAATCACAGGTGTTGATTTTACCATATCGGTTGAAAACGACAATGGAAATGAAATTGGTGTAACTCCAACTTCCACTTTTACTGATTCCGACGTGACATTTTCCGTTGATTTTGGAGATGCAGCTGCAACCGGCGATTCAGATGTGAAAGCGTCAAGTGGACCAAAGGTTACTTACGCATACCCTGAAACTTCGGCGACTTATACGATTAGGGTAACAGCTTCCGCTACTGGTGCGACTGGGTCTTCTGTAGAAAAGGAACACACAATCACTTTTGAAGCAGCAACAGTATTAGCTGACTTTGAAGATGCATCTTTGTTGAATTTAAGAGATGACACAAATGCTGGTGGCGCAACCTTTACCATTGAGTCTCAAGTAGCTATGGATGGAAGTACATCTAAAGTTGGTGTAATTACCAATGGAGGTCTTGAATATGAAGCTCCTTCGATTAACCTTACCAAGCATGTTGATGTGAGAACAAAATCTATTATCACAATGGATTTCTACTGTCTCTTATACACATCTGACGCTGCCGACGAATAGAGAGGTGT
>OJHK01000232.1_pt1 | contig 42134 bp, 41 predicted proteins | sample 1595161 | NCBI WGS metagenome assembly OJHK01 (sample SAMN05416842, study PRJEB24817) | seawater metagenome | isolation source: Sea water | place: Canada:Atlantic | collected 2013-07 | reverse complement strand
CGAGATGTAGAGAGGTCTCGTGGGCTCGGAGATGTGTATAAGAGACAGGTTGTAGGCCAGAGCGCACAATCGCAGCGCAACGACGAACGCAATCGCTACTATCAATCGCTGCTCGGCTATACCCTCGTTTTCCCGCCCGAGTGGGTTGTCGAAGAGACCACCACCACTGCCACCGGCGCGCTCGAGGGCACGGGCGAGCTTAAAATCGAAGTGCAGCGCCTGCAGGATACTCTAGACCCGCGCTTGTTTATTAAAGACAAGCTTGGCATCGACAACCTTCAGCAAAGCGAGGCTCTTGAGCAGTTTAGGCTGGTAGGGCGCACGGGTGTTATCCAGTCGGCCGACGGCAGTATCGAGCGCATCGCCGTGATTTATCTCGGTCGCCGCGCGATGATTTTCCGCGGTAAGGCTGACTCCGACGAGGCCGACGCTGCGATACTCGCGTCTATTCGCTCTTTCCGAGCCATACAACGCGGCGAAGGCGGCGGTGTCGAGGCTAAAATCCGCTTTGTGCAGGCGAGCGAGTTTTTCGCCTTTAGCATCGTCGGACAGCAAAGCCGTATTGCAAACTACCCCGAAGAGACGCTGCGTCTGCTCAACAACTATTATCCTTCGGGAACGCCCGCGCCTGGGGCCTGGGTAAAGCTTGTCGAATAGGCGGCCTGCACGCTGTCACTCACTGCTCAGCGAGAGTAAACTGGGGGAATGGCGAGAGACGATGAAAACCAACAACAAGCGCTAGGTGGTGTTCAAACGGTTACTGGTAAAGAGAACCCCGAAACCGGTGCCCGAGAGCAGACGCTCGATGAGCTAATGGACCTAACCTATTCGGGCGAGCGGCAAGAGCAGGCGCTTGCCGAACAGGCGTTGCAGGCCAAGGTCACCGCGCCTCACAAAATACTCGTTGTCGGCGCATCGTGGGTTGGCGACATGCTAATGGCGCAGAGCCTCTTTATTCTGCTCAAGCGCACGCGCCCCGAATGCCACATTACCGTATTAGCCCCCGCGCGGACCAAGCCGCTGCTCGAGCGCATGCCCGAGGTAGACGAAAGCCTCGTGCTGCCCTTCGACCATGGCGAGCTTAAGCTTGGCGCGCGTCGTCGCTTTGGTAAAAGTCTCGCAAGCGCAGGCTATACCCATGCCATTGTGCTCCCCAACTCCTTTAAATCGGCGCTCATACCCCGATTCGCTGGCATCAAACAGAGTACCGGCTGGCGCGGCGAGGCGCGAGGCCTGCTGATAAACGATTGCCGGTATCTCGACAAAGCGAAATACCCGCGCATGGTCGAGCGCTTCGCCGCCCTCGCGCTCCCTGCCAAAAAGAGATTGCCCGACCATATCCCACACCCCCGCCTGCTTGTCACCAGGCCGATGGTCGACAAGGCGCTGGCAAAGTTTGGTATAGAGACCACCGGCGGCTGGCCAAAACGCCTGATAGCAATCTGCCCCGGCGCCGAGTTTGGCTCCTCTAAACAGTGGCCCGCTGATCACTTCAGCATGACAAGCGCCAAGCTCGTCGCCGACGGTTGGCGTGTCGTGATTATGGGGTCGGCGGGGGATGCAGCCATCGCGCAAGAGATCTACGAAGACATCGAAAAAAGGGTAGGGCATCCATTAACCGACTGCTGTTTTAATCTGACAGGTAAGACATCCCTCGCCGAGGCGATCGACCTTATGGCGGCGTGTACCCTCGCACTGTCTAACGACTCGGGCCTTATGCACGTTGCCTCAGCGGTCGACCTGCCGGTGGTTGCGCTCTATGGCTCAACCTCGCCAGACTTTACGCCGCCGCTTGCCTCTATTTCGAGAGTATTGACTACCCCGATCGACTGCCGACCGTGTTTCGATCGTGAATGCCGGTTCGGCCATAAGCGCTGCATGACCGAGATCGAACCACACCGCGCGGTTGCCGCCGTGCTCGAACTGTACGCAAAATAGAGGGGCGAGCTGAGTGCCTCTGCCTTTGTTGTACCTAGTGCTTAACCCAATTGTTAACCCTAAAAAGCTACAAGAACAAAGAGAATTGCAGTGCGCGTTTTAATCGTTAAAGTCTCGTCGCTCGGCGACATAATCCATACGCTTCCCGCCATCACCGATGCGCGGCGCGCGCGTCCCGATATTGTTTTTGACTGGGTGGTCGAAGAAAACTTTGTCGAGGTGCCTAGCTGGCACCCCGCAGTCGACCGCGTTATTCCTGTGGCCTTTCGGCGTTGGCGCAAAAAGCCTTTTCGCTCGCTTGGCGGCATCCAATTTAAAAAGTTTAAAGACGAGATCAGACGCGAACATTACGATCTTGTCATCGACGCGCAGGGGCTAATTAAAAGCGGCATCATCAGTCGACTGTCGCGCGGCTTAACTGTCGGCTTAAGCGACAGCACGGTGCGCGAACCACTTGCCACCTTGTTTTACAACAAAGTCTATTCGGTGCCGAAATCTGAGCATGCAGTCGACCGTGTGCGCCAGCTTTTCTCCCGCGCGCTGCAGTACGAATACAATCCCCGCACGATCGATTATGGCGTAAGCCACGAAGCGATAGCTGCTTTAACAGCACCTGTAGCCAAAGCAACCGGCAGCACTGATGACGCGAAGCAGGTGGTGTTTTTGCACGGCACCACATGGGCGACTAAACACTGGCCCTTAGACTACTGGTGCACGCTTGCACAACACGCAGCCAGCGCCGGCTTCGAGGTTTTGCTTCCCTGGGGAGACGAGGCCGAACGCGCGCGCGCCGAACACATTGCCAAGGCGGCAGGTGCGACTGTATTGCCTAAACTAACGCTCAGTGGCCTTGCCGCACAGCTTGCTCGAGCTCGCGGCGTGATCGCTGTAGATACCGGCTTAGGCCATTTAGCGGCCGCGTTCGCGCGTCCCACCCTGTCACTTTACGGGCCAACAGATCCCGCGCTATCGGGCACTTATGGTGTCTCGCAAAAGCATTTGTGTTCCACCTTCGCCTGCGCACCTTGTCTACAAAAGACCTGCGCCTATAAAGGGCCAGTCGTACTTGAGGACGGCAAGGCTGTGGAGCCGCCGTGTTTCTCTACCCATCCGCCCGCGTCTGTGTGGCAAAACTTCGAAGCCCTGTTAGCCAAGGCCGCATTGGGCCGCCCCAAAAGTTTCTACGATACAAGCGGCTATAACTCGCGCGGCTATGACACAAATGGCTATGGCACAAATGACAACGGCAGCACTAGAAAATGAGCACTAGCATAAATCTCGTTTTCGTTATCTATTCTTATTTTCCCTACGGCGGCCAGCAGCGCGACTTTATGCGCATTCTCAACGAGTGCCTCGCGCGCGGGCATCACATAACCGTGTACACCTTAAGCTGGACAGGCGAGACGCCCGACGGAGTAACGATTCATCTTGCACCGGTCAAGGCACTTACGCGGACACGCCTTTACCAAAAATTTACGCGGTGGTTTCAGGCGCAGCCCAAGCCGCAAAACGCGACACTAGTCGGCTTTAATAAGATGCCCGGCCTTGATGTATATTACGCCGCAGACCCTTGTTTTGCCGACATGGCAGCCACTCAGCGAGGCAGTTACTACCAATACACTTCGCGCTTTAAACACTTTAGCGCATACGAGCACGCTGTGTTTGGCAGTGACAGCGGCACCGAGGTTCTGTACCTTTCGCCACAGCAAAGGGCCGCCTTTAAAATCTATTACCCCGAATGCGAAAGCCGTCTGCATGCGTTGCCTGCTGGGCTCGCCGAAGACCGAAAACTCGAAGACCGCTCACTTGGTGCGCGTGTGATGCGCAAACAAGAAGCGCGCGCTGCATTAAAAACCGAACTCGGTATCAGTGAAACGGCTACGCTTATTATTCAGATTGGTTCGGGGTTTAAAGTAAAAGGTGTCGACCGTGCGCTACAGGCCATCGCGTCGTTGCCAGCCGAGGTGCGCGCCACTCTGCGCTATTTATTAGTAGGCTCGGGCAAGCCTGCCGCTTATCTTAAGCTGGCTAAAAAACTCGGCATAGCCGCACAGGTAAGCATTGTGGGTGGCCGTGACGATGTGCCCCAACTGCTCGCCGCCGCCGACTTCATGCTGCATCCTGCCTACCGCGAGAGCGCCGGCTATACCTTGCTCGAGGCGGTGGTTGCTGGCCTGCCTGTGTTAGCAACCGAGACTTGCGGCTACGCGTATCATCTACAGCAGGCCAACGCCGGTGTCGTCTGCCCCGAGCCCTTCTCGCAAGACAAGCTTAACAAGCTGCTTGCAGACACGCTCGGCAAGCTGCCCACAGCCGATTGGTCGGCAAACGGCTTAGCCTACGGCGCCGACGACAGCCTCTACACCATGCCGCAAGCCGCGGCCGATTTTATTCAGCGATTTGAGAACGGAACCCCGCGCGGGTAAAACCTTCATGCGTTACGCGAATAGTGAGTTTAAAGAATTTTTTGCAGGCGGCGATCCCTTCGACAAACTGCAATCGGTACAGGGCGAAGTTTTTCGGTCGGTCGATGGCCGCAAAACATTTCGCTTTGACCTCAATGGCCGCCACTATTTTGCAAAACTGCATTTCGGCGTAGGCTGGCGCGAGATTGCTAAAAATCTTTTTTATTTGCGTTGGCCAATAGTCGATGCCGAAAACGAGTGGCGCGCTGCCGAGCGATTAACAAGCCTCGGCGTGCCCACGCTTCATCCTGTCGCCTACGGTGTCGTGGGAGTTAACCCCGCTACGCGCCGATCGTACCTTGTGACCCAAGACCTTAACGACACCATTAGCCTCGAAGACCTCGGCAAAAAATGGCTGACGCAGCCGCCATCGCCCGCTATCAAGCGTGCGCTCATTAAGCGCGTTGCCTCGATTGCCCACGCGCTGCACAGCCACGGCATGTGCCACCGCGATTTGTATTTATGCCATTTTCTGCTGCACCAAAACGAACCCAACCTGCGCGTTTCGCTTATTGATCTGCATCGCGCTTTTTCGAGCTCTCGGCTGCGCAGGCGCTGGCTCGTTAAAGACATTGGCAGTCTTTATTACTCGAGCCTTCATCTCAATTTAACCACGCGCGACCTGCTGCGCTTTGTGCGCGCCTATGAGGCACAAGGACTGCGGCATGCCGCTACGGCCAATGCCGATTTTTGGCAGGCCGTGGCGACTAAGGCTCGCTCGCTGCATAAACGCCATGGTGACGCCGCATGAAAACATTGCTTAATACCCACGCGCTGGCAGATGCACTAACCGCCTTCGAAGACTCGCTTACTCCCAACGAAGAACCGCTTGCGCCCGACAAAGACGGCAGTGTTAATGCCGCGGCAGCGTGTTATCGACAGTCAGAAAAGAAAGCCTATTTTGCCGTAGACCTTGCGGCCATCACCGAGCTCGGCTCGCGCGAGCCCGCGCAAGCGTTCTCGCAGCAGTTTGCCGCTTCTCTCGCCGCCGTGCTGCAAAATCCCGATGCTGCAATACAGGCAGGCGAGATTATCAAACACGACCGCACCACCACAGTTGCCAAGATAACGGTTAACGAAATTGCCCTTGTGATCAAGTGTTATAACCGTAAATCGCTGCTCCACGGCTTTACCCGCCTGTGGCGCACCACGCGTGCGCGCCGCAGCTTCGACGCCGCCCGCTGGCTGCTGCAAAACGGCATTCTCACCGCGATGCCCCTCGCATTTATCGAGAATCGCTCCCTCGGTGCCTTAAATCACGGCGCCTACTACCTCAGTCTTTGTCATCCAGGTGACAACCTGCTCCGTCAACTCCAGACCGGCTGCATCAACCAGCACGACTTTCCTGCCCTTCTCGCCGAGTTCGATCGGCTCTTCGCTCTATTACGCCGTGCTAATGCAGCCCACGGCGACATGAAAATCAGCAACTTTATCGACCAAAGCAACCAATTATGCGTTCTCGACCTAGACGCCATGCAGCCCTACAAGCGCGCATGGCAGGCGAAGCGAGCCTATCGCAAAGACGTAGAACGGTTCAGGCGTAACTGGGCGGGGTCGGAGTTTGAAGGCGCTGTTGAGGCGTTTTTAGACGACGTCTAAATTTTCTCATTTGGGCAGGTTTGGGCTATTTTTTTGTGCCTATATGAAAGACGCTAGAAATCACATAACACTAGGCCAAGCAAAGCGATTTAAGCGGCGATTTTGCGGAGTGAAAGTTGATAAGAGATCAAAAAGCCGAGAGGAAAACCCTCTCGGTTTCCAAAACGGAACCCGGCTAAGTCGCCTGTGATTTCGCTAAATATTTACCGAGCGTTTCATAATACTTAAGCGCTAAAGCAGTAGGCACAACATATTTCACGCGCGCGTCGTACTCATCACTCTCCACCTTGATCATGCCTTTGTCGGCGAGAATTTTTAGACGGCTGTGCTTTGTGCGTTGGGAAATCTCTCGCATTGCCTCGAGGGCCTCCATCGTCGCGAGTTTGCGGTCTTGGTACCACGCAATTGAACAAGCGTTGAGTAGGCCGCTTTCAACGGCGTCGAGTGCTGGGAACTTCGGCATCTCCTCGAGTGCTCTCGCTAACGTCAGAAAGCGTAGATAAGGAAGATCTTTTTTCATTGGACACCTTAGATGAACTGATCTAATGGATGAGTGTAACAAATCTATAGAAATATGCTATGCCACAAAATAAGTGGGGGGGCTGCGGGAGGGGAAAAAGCGTTTTTCTATCAAAAATGCTTAGAAACAAACGGCGAAAATATCGACAGCAAATAGAGCATCAAAAATGCACCAATGGCATCGCCAGCTAGCATAGATAAGGGTAGCCCCGAGGACGTAGAGAGATCGGGGGAAAGAGATATAATCAGAGAATTTGTCAGAGAACTTGCTAGCGCAGTCAGCCCCGCGAAAAGAATGATTGTCCTAAGAGTTAGCCCTGTCATGTCGTAAGTAAGCTCGGATCGATAGGTAGGTATTCGGCGTAACAAGAGGAGTACCACCCAAGCCACTAAACCGTTAGAGAGGATGATTAATAAAATCGGAAGGTTAGGTGGCGAGATAAGGGGTAGAGTAACCGCGGCACCAAGAATTAGGCCAATGGCGCCCGAGACTCCGAAAATAAGTACAGCCATGGGTCGAAGAATAGCTGGTAGAAAAACTAGGCTAACTAGCGGCGCAACTTCGGCGGCATTGAATAAGAAATCATTTAAATGCCAAAGCCCAACCCAGGACCACAAATACCGAATAGCCCAAATTCATAGCAAGACGTTGCAGCATAAGCGAATTATCGAGGAATTGACGCTCAGCATCTACCCTTAGCTTTCCAATCTGTTGTTGTCGCCTCAAACAACAGCCTAAGCAATCTGTAAAACTACTAGTGTTAAGCCTTAGTACTTGGTTAAGACGTAAAGTTTAAGGCTTAGCGCTAAACGAGAACAAGATAAGGTAGAATGCCGCATAAAGTGGCTACGGTATTTTCCATGCAATCCATGCAGTCAAAGCTCCCTCATGTCGGCACAACTATCTTTACGGTAATGTCCAAAATGGCCGCCGAGCACGGCGCTATTAACCTGTCGCAGGGGTTTCCAGACTTTGATTGCCCCGACAGGCTGCGCGAGCTGGTTGGCGAGCATCTCAATGGCCGCAAAAACCAGTATCCTCCTATGGCGGGCATTTTGCCTCTCAGGGAGGAAATCGCGGCCAAGGTTCACGTTCTTTATGGCGCGCAGGTCTGTCCAGAGAACGAGGTAACGGTGACCTCAGGCGCCACCGAGGCACTTTTTGATGCGATTCAGGCGACAGTCGGTGCAGGCGACGAGGTAATCCTTTTCGACCCAGCTTACGACTGCTACGACCCCGCGATTCGGCTCGCTGGCGCCACGCCGGTGCGTTTGCCGCTATCCTTGCCCGATTACAGCATCGACTTCGAGGCGCTTGCCCGCGCCATCAGCCCGCGTACGCGCATGGTTATGATCAACTCGCCGCATAACCCCTGTGGCTCTGTGCTGAGCGCAGAGGATCTAGATAAACTTGCTGAGACGATACGGGGCCACGCGATTGTGGTGCTCTCGGACGAGGTCTATGAGCACATGGTGTTCGATGGGCAGTCGCACGCAAGCGTGCTAGGCCACGATGAGCTGCGCGAGAAGAGTTTTGCGGTGTTCTCATTCGGTAAAACCTACCATGCGACCGGCTGGAAACTTGCGTACTGTGTCGCGCCGCCGAGTTTCACTGCGGAGTTTCGCAAGGTGCACCAGTTCGTCACGTTTACCAGCGTGAGTTTTTTGCAGTACGCGCTAGCCGACTACATGCATGAGTGTCCGCAGCACGCGACAGAGCTTGCGCGCTTTTACCAAGCGAAGCGCGACCGTTTCTGCGAACTGCTCGCGCCGTCGCGCTTTCGCTTTATGCCCTCGGCGGGCACGTATTTTCAGCTCGCTGACTACAGTGCGGTAAGCGACAAAGACGACATGACCTTCGTGACACGACTCACCCGCGAGCATGGCGTCGCCGCGATTCCGCTGTCGCCTTTTTACGGTGTGTCTACTCATCTCTCTGATGATCCCTCTCAAAAGACGAAGCCCGAATCGCGCATCATTCGCTTCTGTTTCTGCAAAGAAGACGCAACGCTCGAAAGCGCCGCGAAGATTCTATGTGCCCTATAGCCGACACCCAGGCTGCCTCAGGTGCTAGCGCCGAAACCGATTTCGACGCGCTCGCCGCCGAGATAAAAACATGGGGGGCCGCGCTTGGGTTTCAAGAAGTGGCGATTACCGACGTCGACCTAAGTGCGTACGAAGTCCATTTGGAGGAGTGGATTGCGCGTAATTTTCACGGTGAAATGGGCTATATGGCCAACAACCATGAGCTGCGCGTGCATCCAGAGCTGCTTCACCCCGGCACCATCCGGGTTATCTGTGTACGTATGGACTACGCCAAGCAGGTGGACAATTCCCTCGCGCCGCTCGACGACAGTGATACCGCGTATATTGCCCGTTACGCGCGCGGGCGCGACTACCACAAGGTGCTGCGAAAGCGCCTGCAGAAGCTAGCCGACCAGATTCAGGCGAAGGCAGGGCCGATCGGCTATCGCGCGTTTGTCGATAGCGCGCCGGTGCTAGAGCGTGCACTGTCAGAGAAATCAGGGCTAGGGTGGATCGGTAAAAATACGATGCTGATTAACAAGAACGCAGGCTCGTGGTTTTTTCTAGGCGAGCTATTCACCGATCTTCCGCTGCCCATCGACACCCCCGACAACCCTCACTGCGGCACCTGCCACGCCTGTCTCGACGTGTGCCCGACCAATGCATTCGTCGCGCCTAATCAGCTCGACGCGCGTAAGTGCATCTCGTATCTCACTATCGAGCTGCGCACCGCTATACCCGAAGAGTTTAGGGCGGCGATGGGCAATCGGGTATTTGGCTGCGATGACTGCCAGCTGGTGTGTCCATGGAATAAGTTCACCGAGGTGTCGCCCGAGCAAGACTTTTCGCCGCGCAACAGACTCGACGCCGAATCGCTTATAGCGCTTTTCGCATGGACCGAGGATGAGTTTTTGGCTAACACCGAAGGCTCTCCCATTCGGCGTATTGGCTACGAGTGCTGGCTGCGGAATATCGCGGTGGGCTTGGGTAATGCCTCGTCGAGCGAGGAGACAATTGCAGCGCTGACCGCGCGTGCTAACCACCCATCGGCACTGGTGCGCGAGCATGTGGAGTGGTCGCTACAGAGGCATCAGAGCCGAAGTTAGTGCTTAACTGACGATAAAGTGCTCGCGGTAATACCGCAGCTCTTCGATCGATTCGCGAATATCATCAAGCGCCTGATGCGTCGCTTTCTTACTTAGCCCACCCATAATTTCGGGCTTCCAGCGATTGGCTAGCTCCTTTAGCGTGCTCACGTCGAGGTTGCGGTAGTGAAAAAACGCTTCGAGTTCGGGCATGTAATTGGCCATAAATCGCCGGTCTTGGCAGATGCTATTGCCACACAGAGGCGAGGCCTTGGGCTCGGAGTACTCGGCGAGAAACGCGAGGGTCTGGCGCGTGGCTTCGGCCTCGTCGATCTTGCTCGCTCTCACGCGCTCGATGAGCCCAGAGCGGCCGTGGTGAGTCTGGTTCCATTCGTCCATGGCGTCGAGTGCGGCGTCGCTTTGCTTGATCGCGAGCACGGGGCCTTCGGCGATAAGGTTGAGGTTTTCGTCGGTGACGATCGTCGCAATCTCGATGATGCGATCGCTCGCGGGCAACAGCCCTGTCATCTCGAGGTCAATCCAGACTAAATTCTTGGCTTTGTTCATTGTTTCACCTTTATCAAGCGTGTAAGTGTAACAAAGCCTTAGTGAGGGGAATATGCAATAATCCTGCGCATTCTCTGCATCGCACGCAATAACCTCGAGAACCCCACTTGACCAAAAGACGACTCAGTAAGCAGCAGCTCGGCCGCATCGCTAGAAACCAGGGGCGCGAGTTGGGTAATGCAGCACAAAACTCGCCCGAGATAGCAGATGCGCGGGTGAATGGCGTGGTGATTAGCCACTTCGGCAAGCAACTCGACATCGAGCCTCTAGACGGCAGCGACATTGTACGCTGCCATCAGCGCGCCAACCTGCCGGCACTTGTTACCGGCGATCGGGTGGTGTGGGAAGCGGGTGACGACGGCGTCGGCGTTATCCTTGCGCTTGGCGAGCGTCGCAGCGTGTTTGCGCGGCCGGTATTCGGCGGCGTGGTGAAGCCTATGGCAGCCAACATCGATGTCGTGCTTGTGGTGCTCGCGCCCACGCCGATGCCACTGGCAAGCCTCATCGATCGCTATCTTGTTGCCATCGAAATCCTTGGCCTGCAGCCCATGCTGATACTCAATAAAAGCGACCTTAAAAGCCAGTGCGAAGACCCCGGCCGACTGGAGACTATGCTCGAAATCTATCGTGGCTTGGACTATCCCGTGCTCGAAGTGTCTGCAACGACAGGCGAAGGGCTCGATACCCTCGCTGAGTCATTGCAAGGCGTCACGACTGTGCTCGTCGGGCAGTCTGGCGTGGGTAAGTCTTCACTCGTGAATGGGCTTGGCGTCGACGAAGCGCTTGCGGCAGTGGGTGGCCTCTCGACTGTGCACGACAAAGGCATGCACACGACGACCACGTCGCGGCTGTTCCATCTCGCCGGATTCGATCTTATCGACTCCCCCGGCATCCGCGAGTTTGGGCTAGGCCACATAAGCCCACAGCAGGTCTTCGATGGCTTTGTTGAGCTACGCGCGCTTGCGGGCCAGTGCAAATTTCGCGACTGCGCGCATCAGGGCGAACCCGACTGTGCACTGCAGGCGGCAGTCGAGGCGGGGGACATCCACGAAGATCGTCTCTACAGTTACTTTCAGATACTCGACTCGCTTTAGCCCTTATCTTTGTCAGTTGAACTATAATGTCGCATGCCTAGTTTATTCGTTGCACTTCAGAAAATAGTCCCCCAGCATCTGCTTTCGCGGATCGTGGGCAGGGTCGCCGAGAGCGGCCGCTTCAAAAAACCTTTTATCAACTGGTTTGCCGCGAGCTATGGCGTCGACATGAGCGAGGCGCAGGAACAAGATCCCCTCGCTTACGATAATTTCAATGCGTTTTTTACGCGCGCACTCAAGCCTGATGCGAGGCCACTCGCCGACGGCATCGGTGACGCGCTGCCGATTCTTTGCCCTGCCGATGGCGCGATAAGTCAGCTTGGCGACCTTACCGGAAAAGGGCTGCTGCAAGCGAAGGGTCGTCACTACACGGTCGCCGACTTGCTCGCGAGCGAGAACGACGCCGCTGCATTCGACGGCGGCTGTTTTGCCACAGTTTATCTTTCGCCTAAAGACTATCACCGTGTACACATGCCGCTTGCGGGCAGGCTGACAAAAATGAGCTACGTGCCCGGCGACCTGTATTCGGTTAACCAGCAAACCGCCGAAGGCGTGCCCAATCTTTTCTCGCGCAACGAACGCCTCGTGTGTTTATTCGACACCGAACTCGGCCCCATGGCTGTCGTATTAGTAGGCGCGATGATTGTTGCAGGCATTGAGATCGTGTGGGCAGGGCGCGTGTGCCCCGGTCGAGATCGCAGTCAAGTGCAGATAACAGATTACACAACCTCAGCCCCTGCGGTCGAGCTTGCAGCCGGCGCCGAACTCGGCCGTTTCTATTTAGGCTCTACCGCGATTGTTCTGTTTGGTCACGGCGCGGTCGAATTGAGCGGCGGGTTAAGTGCCGAGTCACCGGTAAGAATGGGGCAATTACTCGGACTCGCACAACAGACAAACAAGGCCGAAAATCTCGGTGAGCAGGAAACGGCATGACACAAGATGAACTGAAAGCAGCGGTCGCCAAAGCGGCGTTCAATTATGTAGAGCGCATCATCGACGATCACAGCGGTGAATTCATTCTCGGCGTTGGCACCGGCTCGACTGCGAATCTTTTCATCGCCGAACTCGAAAAAATTAAGCACAGTATTTCAGCAACCGTTGCCAGTTCCGAAGAAAGCGCGCGTCGCTTAAAAGAGATTGGCATTCCTGTAATCGATCTCAACGCCGCCGGAGTGCTGCGTGTTTATGTCGACGGCGCCGATGAAACCAATGATCATCTGCAACTGATTAAAGGCGGCGGGGCTGCGCTCACGCGCGAAAAAATAATTGCAGCAGCGTCCGAAGAGTTTGTATGCATTGCCGATGAAAGCAAGCTCGTGCCTTATCTCGGCACATTCCCGCTGCCGGTCGAAGTGATTCCCATGGCGCGCAGTCACGTCGCGCGACAACTGGTTAAATTTGGTGGCGACCCTGTTTACCGCGAAGGCGTTATCACCGACAACGGTAACGTAATTCTCGATGTACACAATCTCAAGATCGACGAGCCGCGAAAACTCGAAGCCGCGATCAATCAAATCGTTGGCGTTGTGGCCAACGGCTTGTTCGCCGAGCGCGCAGCCAATGTTTTACTGCTCAGCACACACGACGGCGTCAAGACGCTCATTGCCAAGTAGAATTTGGTAGAGTTTGCCGGCGGTTGACAGCGCGATAGACGAAAAAAAACCACCTGCCTCATAGCTTGCGCTATAAGGGGTGGTTCTTTTTATCGCGGGTTACCGCGTATCGTCTCTATCTTATCTGTCTGTCGCGCTGTCGCTCACACAGGTAAAGTATCAGAGACTAGAGTGGAGTGACGTTTTCCGCCTGAGGGCCTTTCTGCCCCTGGGTCACTTCCATGGTTACTTTCTGGCCTTCCTGAAGAGAGCGTCGCCCCGAGCCATTGATGGCGCTGAAATGTACGAATACATCTTTGCCGCCTTCTTGCTCGATAAAGCCGAAACCCTTCTCGTCGTTAAACCACTTTACTGTACCCTCAACTGTCTCTGACATAATCTTCTCGTGCTCAAAAAATTTAAAGTTGTAGAATTTGAACTAGTTCAAATTCATCGATCAAAAAGTGATCGAACTTGCATATTACGCATTCTGCAGAATAGATGGAAACAAAATATGTTGCAAATTGTAGCGAGTTATTGACCCCGCTAACCTAAGGGAACTAAGAAAACTTCTCGGTTTATAACGGCTACTGAAACCTTCTATGAATCACCGCTGCACAGATACAACATATTGTGTGTGTGACTCGAAAAATCGCTACTTATAGACGTCTTCACCGCTTGTCGCCCGATCGTCATTTCTGCGCGCTTGTTCCGCAGTCTACGCTTTAGGTTGCAGTAGAGTAGACCGACTTGTGAAGAAATTTATTCAGACAAAAAGTAAAACGCAAAAATTAAATAAGTTTGCCAGGGTTCAGAATGTTGGCGGGGTCGAAAATCGCCTTAATCGCGCGCATCGCTGCTATCTCGGCCTTTGACCTAGAATAGTGCAAATAAGGCTTCTTGAGTAAGCCAACGCCATGCTCTGCCGAAATACTGCCGCCGTGTCGCTGAACAATCTCGAAAACCCAGTCTGACACCTCGGCGCACTTTTCGAAAAACGACTCGGGCGCTAAATCCGCAGGTTTTAGAATGTTTAAATGCACATTGCCGTCACCAATATGACCAAACCAAATGATCTCGAAATCGGGATACGCTTTGCCAATCAGTTCATCGACCTCGGCTAAAAACTCAGGCACTTTTGACACGCGCACTGAAATGTCATTTTTATACGGGGTGAACTGCGAGATCGTCTCGGAGATATCTTCACGCAGCCGCCATAAATTCTTCGCCTGCGTTAAATTTTGACTCACTGTTCCGTCTATCACCCAGCCTGACTCGAGACAATGCTCAAACACTTCCATCGCTGTCTCAAGGTCGATGTCGGACTGATTCTCAAATTCAACCAGTGCATAAAAATTGGTTGCGCTCTCGAAAGGGCGTTGCAAGCCCTTCTCTGCCATCACATGCACGAGCGCCTTCTCTGAGAAAAACTCAAACGCGGTCAGTGGTAACTTTGCCTGACATGCTTGTAACACTGGCATTGTTGCCGCCATATTTTCGACGCCAAGCAGCATCACTGTAGGATCTTTAGGCGGGCTCGTGAGGTTCATCGTCAGTTCGACAATAAAGCCAAGCGTGCCCTCGGAGCCAATATACAGATGACGGAAATCGTAGCCTGTGTTGTTCTTCGCTAAGCCTTGGTTAAAGCTCAGCACCTCGCCGTTGCCGGTGACCACTTTCATACCCGCTACCCAGCTTCGGGTCATGCCATAGCGAATCACTTTGATGCCGCCCGCGTTCGTCGCCACGTTGCCACCAAGCTGGCTCGATCCTGACGACGCAAAATCGACCGGATAGTGCAAACCCTCGGCTTCGGCAAACTGCTGCAGCTGCTCGGTAACAACGCCTGGCTCGCAGACGACGAGCCGATCGGATGCGTCAAAGTCGAGTATTTTATTCATGCGATCAAATGCGACTACGACCTCACCAGAGTGTGCCATCGCGCCGCCGCTCAAGCCCGTGCGGCCACCAGAGGGGACCAGCGGCACTTCCATACGCTTTGCAAATTTAACAAGCGCGACCACTTCGTCGGTGTCGGCGGGCAGCACAATCGCAACGGGCGATGGCTCATAGACTCGGGTCCAGTCTTTGCCATAGGTGTCGAGGTCGGCGGGAGAGTCCTTGAGGCCAGCGTCTCCAACTAGGTCGTGGAGGGCTTCGAGAAGTTCAGCTTTGGTGCATTTCATCGTGGTTTCCTGAAGGCCGCGCCGCATACAGTCACGCACCGCGCCTACTAACTGTTCTACACTCTACTCGCGGCGATCACTGTTGGATGACAATAGACGCGCAAGTGAGGATACTGCTTCGAGCAATATGTTACCATGCGTCCGATTTTTGGGCATCGTCCCCAGTCTGCCGGCACCGCAAAAAAGGAACTCATACCTCATGCAATCAACCTCGCTCGATAAGCGCAAGATCAAATTTCTCCTCCTCGAGGCCGTTCACGAAAGCGCTGCTGAGGCACTGAGAAACGAAGGCTATGAGAACATCGAATACCTCAAAACGTCGCTGAGCGAAGACGAGCTAGTCGAGAAGATTAAAGACGTCCATTTCGTCGGTCTGCGCTCGCGTACACAGCTCACCGAGCGGGTGTTTGCCGCGGCGAAAAAACTGCAAGCGGTCGGCTGTTTCTGTATTGGCACAAATCAGGTTGATCTCAACGCCGCCTTGATTCGCGGCATTCCCGTATTCAATGCCCCTTATTCCAATACCCGCAGCGTCGCTGAGTTGGTCATCGGCCAGTCGATCTTATTACTGCGCCGCGTGCCCGAAAAGAGTGCGCTGCTGCATCGGGGCGAATGGCAAAAAACTGCTACCGGCTCATTCGAGACTCGCGGTAAAAAACTCGGCATCGTGGGCTATGGCAATATCGGCTCGCAGCTCAGCGTGCTCGCCGAATCGATGGGCATGAAAGTATTCCTATTCGACGTCGTAACCAAGTTACCGCTTGGCAACGCCACTCAGCTTAACTCGCTGCAAGAATTAATGAGCACCTGCGATATCGTCACCCTGCACGTGCCCGAGACGCCGGACACCAAAGACATGATCGGCGCCGAACAGCTTGGCTGGATGCAGCCCAACGCAATCTTTATTAACGCCTCGCGTGGCACCGTCGTCGACATCGACGCACTCGCCGCCGCCCTGCGCGAAAAGCGCCTAGCTGGCGCCGCTATCGACGTCTTTCCTGTTGAGCCCAAGTCTAACGACGAAGAATTTGTCTCGCCTCTACGAGAGTTCGACAACTGCATCCTCACGCCCCATGTCGGCGGCAGCACGATGGAAGCACAGCGCAATATCGGCATCGAGGTCAGCGAGAAGCTGGTTCGTTACAGCGACAACGGCTCGAGCTTCGCCTCCGTAAACTTCCCCGAAGTGTCGCTTCCCGCGCACCCCGGCAAACATCGCCTGCTGCACATCCACGAGAACGTGCCCGGCGTGCTGAGCCAGATCAACAGCATCTTCTCCGAAAACGACATCAACATCAGTTCGCAGTATCTGCAAACCAACGACAAAGTGGGCTATGTCGTCATGGACGTAGACGTGGACGCAAGCGAGCTGGCACTTGCACGGCTCAACGAAGTAAATGGGACGATCAAGTCCCGCGTGCTTTTTTAAGGGGTCTGACCCCTTAAAAAAGACCCCTTAAAAGGAGCAACACCATGACGCAGATAATTATTGCCACTCTGGCACTCACGTTGGTGCATATCTGGTTCGTACCAGCGTTTTTTAACCGTGTTCACTTAAAGTATTTGTTGGGGTCGCGGGACGAAGGGCTAGAGCTGAGCGTCGGCGCGGCTCGGGCAGGGCGCGCGGCGACCAATTTTCAAGAAAGCCTCGTGCCGTTTTTGGCGATGTGTTTGCTTGCAATGATAAACGGCGCCGACCTATTGGTGCTCGCACAGGTTTGGCTTGGGCTTAGGGTGGTTTATCTGGTGTGTTACGTAGGGGGCATCAACCCCGCGCGTTCTTTTGTCTGGATTGCGTCGCTGGTGGTGCTGGTTTTGATGGCTGTGCGGCTTCTGTAGCTTACCGTCACGGGCATCTTAACCGCACGTGACAATCGCAACCACCTATAAGCCGTATTTATCAGCCATCTCTTCAAGGCTGTAAACCTTGCCAATATTCGACACCTGACCCGCACAGCCGAATGCCTCGAGGCGGTCCTTCACGATGCCTTTCATTGCGGTCATGGTGGGGATTAAGAATTTGCGCGGATCAAACTCGCTTGGATTTTCAGCGAGAAACTTGCGCGCGGCGCCGGTTGAGGCCAAGCGCAGGTCGGTATCGATATTCACTTTTCTCACGCCGTGACGAATGCCTTCTTGAATTTCTGACACGGGAACGCCGTAGGTCTCGGGGATCTCTCCGCCGAACTCATTAATAATCGCGAGCCATTCCTGCGGCACCGATGACGAGCCATGCATAACAAGATGCGTATTAGGAATCTTGGCGTGAATTTCTTTGATGCGGCTAATCGCGAGAATGTCGCCGGTAGGCGGGCGGCTGAATTTATAAGCACCGTGGCTTGTGCCTACCGCGATGGCGAGTGCGTCGACGCCGGTCGCATTAACGAAGTCTTCGGCTTCCTGCGGGTCGGTTAGCATCTGCTCCATCGACAAAACACCTTCGGCGCCAATGCCGTCTTCTTCGCCGGCCATGCCGGTTTCGAGCGAGCCCAGGCAGCCGATTTCGCCTTCGACCGAAACACCGCAGGCGTGGGCCATGGCAACGGCGGTTTTGGTTACAGCGACGTTATAGTCGAAGTCCATCGGGGTCTTGCCGTCTTCGCCGAGTGAGCCATCCATCATGACAGACGAAAACCCGAGTTGGATCGAGCGCTGACAAACGGCAGCCGAGACACCGTGGTCTTGGTGCATAACAATCGGTATGTGAGGAAACTCTTCGATCGCCGCCTGAATCAAATGCTTGAGGAAGTTAGAGCCGGCATACTTGCGCGCGCCTGCGGAGGCTTGCAGGATAACGGGGCTGTTGGCCTCGTCTGCGGCTTCCATAATCGCGCGTATCTGCTCGAGGTTATTTACATTAAACGCCGGCACGCCATAGCCATTCTCGGCTGCGTGATCGAGTAGTTGTCGTAAGCTAATAAGCGCCATGTCTGTGTCCTCTACTGTCTGAATTCTTGACGAATAATTATTCTGAGCTAGCCGCACGTTGCAGCAAAATGTCTACCGCGGGCAATACTTCGCCCTGCACGTATTCTAAAAATGCGCCGCCGCCTGTTGAAATATACGAGATTGATTTGGTCACTCCGAAGGTGTCGATCGCGGCAATGGTTTCGCCGCCGCCTGCGATCGAGAAGCCTGCGTTCGCTGCGACCGCTTTTGCGATTGCCTCGGTGCCATGGGCAAACTGCGGGATCTCGAACACACCCACTGGGCCATTCCAGATAATTGTTTTCATTGCGGCGATGGTGTCCGCAAACATTGCAGCCGTCTGCGGGCCGATATCCAAAATCATATCGTCGTCGCTAATCTCTACAACGAGCTTTGTCGCCGCCGCCTCTGCGCTAAATTCTTTTGCGACCACCACATCGATCGGCAATGGTATCGATGTCTGCGCCATTAACTTTTTGGCAAGTGGAATGAGGTCTGTCTCGCACAGGCTTTTACCAACGTTGATCCCGCTGGCGGCGAGGAATGTATTGGCGATTCCACCGCCCACAATTAGGTGATCGACTTTGGTGGCTAGGCTTTTCAATACTTCGAGTTTGCTCGACACTTTTGCGCCGCCTACTATCGCCAGCATTGGCCGCTCGGGTGCATGCAATGATTTTTGCAGGGCGTCGAGTTCGCCAGCGAGTAGTGGGCCAGCGCAGGCGATGGGCGCAAACTTTGCGACACCGTGGGTGCTTGCCTGCGCACGGTGGGCGGTGCCAAAGGCGTCCATCACAAACACGTCGCACAGTGCTGCGTAGCGTTTGGCCAGCGCGTCGTCGTTTTTGCCTTCGCCAATATTCATGCGCACGTTTTCTAACAGCGTCACGCTCGCGGCATTTTGTTGATTAGGCGCGTCATTCCCTAAGGCACTGTTGTCGAGCTTGCTATTATCAAGAACGACTGGCGAGCCAAGCAGTGTGCTTAAGTGTGCCGCCACCGGCGCAAGAGAGAATTCTTGTTGGTCCGACGCAGCGACGCCCTCTTGCGGACGACCGAGATGCGACATAACGATTACCCGCGCGCCTAATTCCAGTGCGAGTTTAATCGTAGGCAATGCCGCGCGTAGGCGCGTGTCATTGCCTACGACGCCGTCTTTCACCGGTACATTGAGGTCTTCGCGTATAAGCACGCGCTTACCTGCTAACGACAAGCTTTCCATACGGTGGAAATTCATTCTCTTTCTTTTCCTTTTTTCTATTCTATTCTTTTTCGCGGCGATGAATAAACTGAGCAACATCGAGCATGCGATTTGCGTAGGCCCACTCGTTGTCGAACCACACTAAAAGCTTAACGAGGCGCGTACCCGCGACGAGCGTCTGATTAAGATCAACGACGGCAGAGCGTGGGTCGTGATTAAAGTCGGTCGAGGCGAGCGGCTCTAGCGTGTAGCCCAAAATGTTTGGCGGTAGGCTATCGCTAGCGGCGACTAACGCGGCGTTCACCGAGTCGACCGTGGCGTCCGAGTTGAGCGTCAGCGTAAGATCCATCGCCGAGACGTTTACCGTGGGTACGCGAATCGCCTGCGCCTGAAGTCTGCCGTTTAAGTTTGGCAGAATACGTTCGATGCCTTTGGCGAGCGCTGTGTCTACCGGAATAATCGATTGCATCGCACTGCGTGTTTTGCGCAAGTCTTGATGATGATAGCTGTCGATAACCGGTTGGTCATTCATCGCCGAGTGAATCGTGGTGATGACTCCGTGGTCGATTCCAAACACCTCATCGATCGCTTTTAGCACCGGTACAATACAATTAGTTGTGCACGAGGCGTTCGAGATTACGGTGGCGTCATGCGCGAGCGTCTCATGATTTATCCCATACACGAGAGTCGCGTCAACATCGCTGTCGGCGGGCTGCGAAAACAGGACGCGTTTCGCGCCGTTAGCGAGATGAATCTGTGCGGTCTCGCGATCGGTAAACGCGCCGCTGCATTCCATCACAAGATCAATCTCGAGATCATTCCATCTGAGGTTGGCTACATCGGCCTGCTGCGAGACGCGAATGGCATCGCCGCTCACCATCAGTTCACCGTCGCCCTGTTCGACCTCGCCAAGAAAACGGCCGTGCGTGCTGTCGTAGCGGGTGAGATGCGCAAGATTACCGATGTCCGCAAGATCATTGATCGCCACGATGCGCAGGTCGGCATAGTTTGTCGACTCGTAAAATGCGCGGAGTACGCAGCGGCCAATGCGACCGTAGCCGTTAATAGCGATCTTGTAGCTCATTCGGTTTCCTAGCGATTAAGGCTTAAAGCATCGACATAACAGTGTTGGCAACATTCTCAGCGCTAAAGCCAAAGTGCTCCATTAACTCGCCGCCCGGAGCCGACTCGCCAAAGGTTTGCATGCCAATAACTTTGCCGTCGAGACCGACAAACTTCGCCCAATACTCAGAGCCCGCCGCTTCGACTGCGAGGCGCTTGCGCACCGCGTTAGGAATAACTTGTTCTTGATACGCGGGATCTTGCGACTCGAAAACATCGACACTGGGCATAGAGACTAAACGAACTTTTTCGCCGTCGGCATTCATTGCCGTTACTGTATTAAAGCAAATTCCAACCTCGGAGCCGGTGGCGATAATGATTGCGTCGGGTGTGCCTTCGCAGTCGAGAAGCACGTAGCCGCCGCGAGCTACATTCGCGAGCTGTTCGTCATTGCGCGCCTGATGCGGAAGTCCTTGGCGTGAGAACACGAGCGAGGTAGGTCCGACGCTGCGCTCGACAGCTGCTTTCCAGGCGACCGCTGATTCGACGCTGTCGCAAGGCCGCCAGACCGACATATTAGGCGTGGTACGAAGGTTCGCGAGCTGCTCAATAGGCTGATGCGTAGGGCCGTCTTCGCCCTGACCAATCGAGTCGTGTGTGTAAACGAAAATGCTTTGCTGCTGCATGAGCGCCGCCATGCGGACCGCGTTGCGTGCGTATTCCATAAAGATAAGGAAGGTTGCGGTATAAGGTACAAAACCGCCGTGCAATGCGATGCCGGAGGCGATAGCGGACATGCCGAATTCGCGCACGCCGTAATAGATATAATTGCCGTCTGCTTTGTCAGAAATGGGCGTACTTCCCGACCAATTGGTCAAGTTAGAACCGGTAAGATCGGCAGAACCGCCGATCAGTTCTGGCAACAACGAGCCATAGGCCTCGAGACAGTTTTGCGAGGCTTTGCGACTCGCGATGTTCTCGGGGTTGGCCTGCAGGTGACGAATATACTCGTCGGCCTTCTCTTTAAAGTAGCCGGGCAACTGGCCCTTTAAGCGGCGGATAAGTTCCATCGCAAGCTCGGGGTATTCTTCTTCGTAGCCCACGAGCAATTCTTTCCACGCGGTTTCGGCGCCGAAGCCTTTCTCGGTGCAGTCCCAGGCGTTTTTGATGTCTTCGGGAATAATGAATTCACTGTGTGGCCAATCGAGCGCCGCGCGCGTCGCCGCGATCTCCTCGGTTCCTAATGGCGCGCCGTGCGTTGCCGCCGTGCCCTGTTTGTTGGGCGAGCCGAAGCCGATAATGGTTTTGCATTTGATCAGCGTAGGGCGCGTAGCGTCGGCTTTGGCTTCTAACACGGCTGCGTTGATCGCATCCGAGTCGTGGCCGTCTACCGCCAGTACCTGCCAGTTGTAGGCGTCGAAGCGCTTCGCGGTGTCGTCGCTAAACCAATCTGCAACCTCGCCATCGATAGAAATGCCGTTGTCGTCATAGAACACGATGAGTTTGCCCAGTTTGAGGGTGCCTGCGAGCGAGCAAACCTCGTGCGAGATGCCCTCCATGAGGCAGCCGTCGCCGGCGAACACGTAGGTGTGGTGGTCGACCACGTCGAAACCTGGACGGTTAAACTGCGCGCCGAGGGTTTTTTCGGCGATCGCCATGCCAACCGCGTTAGCGAGGCCTTGGCCGAGTGGGCCTGTTGTCGTCTCGACGCCCGGCGTGTAGCCGTATTCTGGGTGGCCAGGGGTCTTCGAATCCATCTGCCGGAATTGTTTGATGTCCTCGATAGACACGTCATAACCGGTGAGGTGCAGTAGTGAGTAAATTAGCATCGAGCCATGGCCGTTAGAAAGCACAAAACGGTCTCTATTCAACCACTTAGGGTTGCTTGGACTGTGACTTAGGTGGTCTTTCCATAACACCTCCGCGATGTCTGCCATGCCCATCGGCGCGCCGGGATGGCCTGAGTTCGCCTTTTGGACGGCGTCCATACTCAGCGCGCGGATTGCATTAGCGCATTGCTTGCGTGAAACAGCGGATTCCGCCATGGGTGAGGCTCCTTAGGTGTTCTGTAAAAAATGAAGACGCGCATTTTCTCGCACCTGCCCTCAATATGCTACTCGACATATGGAAATCTATATCAAATAATTTTGATATAGATTTGTAATGCGCCTCAAATGTTGTTAAATTGAGCAAAATTAAGAGAGACAGCTAACTTTTCTAGCGAGGATACGTGTTTGACGGCGGTTGCAGCGACTCATACCGAGCCTTTTTTGCTCGACGCGGACCACACTCTGCCTGCGCAGCGTTTGGCACAGCTGCACAAGGCGCTGGCCGACACGCTTCGGCTGCAGATTCTGCGGTTGCTCAGAAACGAGTCCTTTGGGGTGCTTGAGCTCTGCCGCTTGGTCGATATTCGCCAGTCGGCGCTAAGCCACCATTTAAAAGTGCTTGCGAAGGCTGAGCTGGTCGCAACGCGGCGCGAGGGCAACTCGATCTTTTATCGTCGCGCCTTTATTACCGACGATGATGCGCTTGCCGACCTGAAGCGGGCCGCGTTCGACACTGTCGATACGCTTGAGATTCCGCGCGAGCAGGCAATGCAGCTCGAACAGCTGCAGCAGGAGCGTTCGGAGCTGTCGCTGAGTTTTTTTGAGAAAAACGCCGACCGCTTTTCAGAGAACCAAGGGCTGATCGTTGAGCGAGAGCACTACGACAGCAGTCTAATCGACGTAGTCGAAGGGCTTGGCCTGCCTGCGGATGCGAGTGTGTTGGAAATAGGGCCGGGCGAGGGGCTGCTGCTTGTCGAACTCGCGCGCCGTTTTGCGGCGGTCACCGCGGTAGATAATTCGAAAGACATGCTCGACCTGTCGCGCGCAGCGATCGCCGCTGACGGCCTGAGCAATGTCGATTTTTTGTTAGGTGAGACGGCTAACGCGCGCGAGACATTGAGCGGCGCCGCCGACCTCGTCGTGTTCGATATGGTCCTGCACCACATCGCCACACCCGCCGCGACCTTTAAAGATGTTGCGGCACTGTTAAAAGAAGACGGGCTCTTACTTGTGATAGAGCTCTGCAGCCACGACCAAGATTGGGTGCGCAGTTCCTGCGGCGATTTGTGGTTGGGCTTTGACGAAAGCGAATTAGACCAATGGGCAGTAATGAGCGGGCTACGATTCGAACAAGGATCGAACCTCGCACTGCGCAACGGATTTCAGATACAGATGCGCGTGTTTAGAAAGCACGCGAATTAATACCAAGGAGTTAGCATGAGCGAGATAAACCTCTTTACGTCCGAATCGGTTTCCGAAGGACACCCTGACAAAATGGCGGACCAGATTTCCGACGCCATCCTCGACGCCTTGCTAAAGGAAGACCCGCGCTCACGCGTCGCGTGCGAAACGCTGATTAAAACCGGCATGGTTTTAGTCGCCGGCGAAATAACCACCGAAGCCTATGTCGACATCGAAGACATCGTGCGCGGCGTGGTAAATGACATCGGCTACAACAACGCCGACAGTGGTTTCGACGGCCACACGTGTGCCGTGATCAACGCCATCGGCAAACAATCGCCCGATATTTCTCAAGGCGTAGATGACTCCCATGATCACGAGCAAGGTGCTGGCGACCAAGGACTTATGTTTGGCTATGCGAGTAATGAAACCGATGTACTGATGCCCGCCCCGATTACCTATGCGCATCGGTTGGTAAAAAGGCAGTCTGAGGTGCGCAAAAATGGCACGCTACCTTGGCTCGAGCCAGATGCGAAAAGCCAGCTCACCTTTCGCTACGTAGACAACAAACCGGTGTCTATTGACGCAGTGGTGCTGTCGACACAGCACAAAGACTCGGTATCCAACGAAGACTTATGCGAGGGCGTGTTCGAAGAAATTATCAAGCCGGTGCTTCCAGAAGAATGGATAACCAAAGAGACAAAGATATTCATTAATCCAACCGGCCGTTTCGTTATCGGTGGACCTGTTGGCGACTGTGGCCTCACTGGCCGCAAGATTATCGTCGATACCTACGGCGGGATGGCCCGACACGGCGGCGGGGCGTTCTCGGGCAAAGATCCATCGAAAGTCGATCGTTCAGCGGCTTATGTTGCGCGCTATGTGGCAAAAAATATTGTCGCCGCAGGCATCGCAGAGCGCTGCGAGATTCAGCTGTCGTATGCGATTGGTGTTGCCGAGCCGACATCGATAAGCGTCGAGACTTTCGGCACTGGAAAAATTTCGAACACTGAAATAGTACGAATTATTCGTGAACACTTCGAGCTACGACCTAAGGGTTTAATAAAAATGCTTGATCTCATTAAACCGATCTACCGCGACACGGCAGCCTACGGTCACTTCGGTCGGGAAGACCTAGAGTTAAGCTGGGAGAAAACCGATAAAGCAGTCGCACTAAAAGCGGCCGCAGGAATTTAATCTAACAAGCCATCGAATTAACGCGCTTTCGCGTAATTAGCAATCAAATCAAATCGAACAGAGTATACGGAGCAACACATGAGCACAGCAGCAGCAACACCAATCAACGACGTAGCAAAGAATGACTACAAAGTAGCAGACATTTCACTCGCCGATTTTGGTCGTCGTGAAATCACACTCGCTGAAGCAGAGATGCCGGCGCTCATGACACTGCGGAAAAAATACGCCGCAGAGCGTCCACTCGCCGGCGCAAAAATCATCGGCTGCATCCACATGACAGTACAAACCGCCGTGCTGATCGAAACGCTCGTTGAGCTTGGCGCCGAAGTACGCTGGTCTTCTTGCAACATCTTCTCGACACAGGATCACGCTGCTGCATGTATCGCCGCTTCGGGCATTGCTGTTTATGCGTGGAAGGGCCAGTCGAACGAAGAAGGCGAGTGGTGTATCGAGCAAACAATTCTCAAAGACGGCACGCCATGGGATTGCAACATGATATTGGACGACGGCGGTGACCTTACCGGCATGATCCATAACAAATACCCACAGATGCTCGCAAAGATTCACGGCATCACCGAAGAAACGACTACTGGCGTTCACCGTTTACTAGAAATGATGGAAGCGGGCGAATTAAAAGTGCCTGCCATTAATGTCAACGACTCGGTAACTAAGTCTAAGAACGACAATAAATACGGCTGTCGTCACAGCTTGAACGACGGTATTAAGCGCGGCACAGACATGCTGCTTTCAGGTAAGAAAGCACTCGTTATCGGCTACGGCGATGTCGGCAAAGGTTCAGTACAAAGCCTAAGCCAAGAAGGCATGATCGTGAAGGTTGCTGAGATCGATCCTATCTGCGCGATGCAGGCGTGCATGGACGGCTACGAAGTTGTTTCGCCTTACATCGACGGCGTCAACACACGCAGCGCCGAAGGCATCGACACCGCACTGCTGTCGAAGATGGACTTAATCGTCACTACGACCGGCAATGTAAACGTGTGTGACAAGTTTATGCTCGCAGCGGCCAAAGCTGGATCGGTTATCTGCAATATCGGCCACTTCGATAACGAAATCGACACACAGTACATGCGAGACAACTGGCAGTGGGAAGACGTGAAGCCACAGGTTCACAAGATCTTCCGCAGCGGTGCCGAGAACAAAGACGATTATTTGATTCTGTTATCTGAAGGCCGTCTGATTAACCTAGGTAATGCAACTGGCCATCCGTCGCGCATTATGGATGGATCGTTCGCTAACCAAGTGCTCGCGCAAATGCGTATGTATTCTGAAAAGTTTGCCGATCAGTCGGACGAGTTTAAGAAAGACAACATTACCGTTACCGTCTTACCAAAAGAGCTCGACGAAGAAGTCGCTGCGCTGATGGTTAAGGGCTTTGGTGGTGTAATGACCAAACTCACTGATGATCAGGCGAAATATATTAACGTCAAAGTGGCTGGTCCTTATAAGCCAGAAAGCTATAAGTACTAAGCTCGTTAGGAAGTAAGTTTGCGAAAGCAAAGAAGAAGGCGCCGAATTCGGCGCCTTCTCGTTAGAATGGATTCATTATGAGCACAGACACGAGTCACTTTAGTATCGAGTTTTTTCCGCCGCGTACACCGGCAGGCGAAGAAAAGCTGGATACCGTTCATGCCGAACTGAGCAAGCTAGGTCCCGAATTTTTCTCGGTCACTTACGGCGCCGGTGGTTCGACACGAGACGGGACGAAGCGTGCGGTCACTCGTTTCCGCGAGGCAGGATCGCGCGTTGCACCTCATCTGTCATTTGGCGGTAGCGACGAAGGCGATATTCTAAAACTCCTGCATGAGTACAAAGAGGTTGGAATCGATCGGCTCGTTTGTCTGCGCGGCGACGCGCCCTCGGGCATGGGCTCGGCCTCGCTTTATCGCTATGCAAACGAACTCGTAGAGTTTGTACGCAAAGAAACCGGTGATCACTTTGCTATCGACGTGGCGTGTTACCCCGAAGTGCACCCGCAGTCGCGCTCGGTCGAAAGTGACCTAGAGTTTTTTAAGGCGAAGGTTGATGCTGGCGCGAACTCAGCGATCACCCAATATTTTTACAATGCCGACGCCTACTTTGGCTTTGTCGACGACTGCGCGCGCGCGGCAATTAACATTCCCATCGTGCCAGGCATTATGCCGATCACGAACTACGCGAACCTCGCCCGCTTTAGTGCGGCCTGTGGCGCTGAAATTCCGCGCTGGCTGACCAAGCGGTTAGAGTTTCTAGAGCCTGATGACGACGCACTGCGCGAATTTGGCCTCGAGGTTGTCACCGACCTCTGCGAACAGCTGCTTGCGGGCGGTGCGCCGGGGCTGCATTTTTATTCGATGAACCAAGCCGACAGCGTGACGCGCCTATGGCAGAACTTACTTGAAGACTAGCGACATGAGAGTCTCGCGCTTACACACCACCGAAACCCTAGTTGCAGGCGCACAGTTAAGTCTGCCAGCCGAGAGCGCGCATTATCTTGGTACGGTGCTACGAGTACGCGAGGGCGACAAGGTGATGTTATTTAACGCACGCGACGGCGAGTTCGACGCAGCAGTGAGCAAAAGCAAGAAAGGTAATGTCGATGTCACTATTGGCGAATGTGTAAGAGTGCCCGAACAGGCGGCTAAACTCAGTCTGCATTTGGCGTTGGGTCTGTCGCGCGGCGATCGCATGGATTACGCGATCCAGAAAGCGACTGAATTGGGCGTAACCGAAATTACGCCGTTGTTTACCGAACACGGCGAAGTGCGGCTGAAGCCGGACAGGCTTGAAAACAAACTTCGGCACTTTGAGAAGATCGCGATAAATGCCGCCGAACAATGCGGCCGCCTCGATGTCCCAGCCGTTAACACACCTCTCGCGCTCGATGCATTTCTAGCACAAGACAAGAAAGCGACACGGCTGCTGCTAGAGCCCGGCGGCGAACAAAGCCTAACGGCTGCCCGAGCACTTGCCGACATCGAACTAGTCATCGGCCCCGAAGGCGGCTTCAGCGAACGCGAAGTAGCCCAAGCCCGCGCCTCCAACTGCGAAATCATGCGCTTGGGCCCGCGCATTCTCCGTACAGAAACCGCCCCAGTTGCCGCGCTAGCGATACTGCAATTTCTGTACGGGGATCTCGCGTGAATCACCTAAGAACGCCAGCCACAAAAAAGGCCCCTCACGGGGCCTTTTTTGGTAAAGGGGTCTGACCTCTTATTTCAAACCCTTATTTCGTGAACTCAGGGTAGGCTTCCATTCCGCACTCGGACTGGTCGACGCCTTGGTCTTCCTCTTCTTCGCTGACTCGAATGCCCATGACCGCTTTAATGGCGAACCAGGCCACCAAGCTTGTGCCGAACACCCAGCCGAAGATCACGAGCGTTCCGACTAGCTGGCCCGTGAATGTCGCGTCTGGGTCAGACAGCAGTACGGCGAAGATACCGAAGATTCCAACTGTGCCGTGTACCGAAATCGCGCCGACGGGATCGTCGATCTTGAGCTTGTCGAGGCCGATGATGCTGAATACCACCAGCGCACCGCCCATCGCGCCGATGATTGTCGCGAGCAGCGGGCTTGGGTCTGCAGGTTCTGCTGTGATAGCAACGAGGCCAGCAAGTGCACCGTTGAGCGCCATCGTCAGATCAGCCTTACCGAACAGAATGCGTGCTACAAACAGTGCCGCGATTAATCCGCCAGCGGCTGCAGCGTTTGTGTTGAGGAAAACGTTGGCCACCTCGTTCGCGACACCTATACCGCCAAGCTTGAGCGTTGAGCCACCGTTAAATCCGAACCAGCCCATCCAGAGAATGAATGTGCCGAGCGTTGCCATCGGTAGGTTTGCACCGGGAATCGCTTGCGCTGCACCGGTTTTAGCATTGTATTTTCCGCGGCGCGCGCCGAGGAGCAAGACACCAGCAAGGGCTGCTGAGGCACCCGCAAGGTGAACGATGCCCGAGCCCGCATAGTCGCTATAGCTCAGCGCGCCGATGAATGGCACGTCCTTGCCGCCCCAAGTCCAGCCGCCCTCAATAGGGTAGATGAAGCCAGTCATTACTACTGCGAAAGCGAGGAACGCCCAAAGTTTCATGCGCTCGGCAACCGCGCCTGACACAATCGACATGGCTGTCGCTACGAAGACCACTTGGAAAAAGAAGTCCGATGCGCCGGAATAGACCGAGCCGCCATCGAATCCTTCTTCGGCTGAATCGAGCAGCACCTGCGCGATCGCCGCGTCGTCCATTTGCGCAACTGTTGTCACGCCCGATAAAAAGTACCCGCCGTCGTACATGAACTGATAACCACACACCAGATACATCGTGCTTGCGATGGCGAACAGCGCGACGTTTTTCGTGAGAATTTCCGTTGTGTTTTTAGATCGTACTAAGCCAGCCTCGAGCATTGCGAAACCCGCTGCCATCCACATGACGAGCGCGCCGCACACGAGAAAATAGAACGTGTCCATTGCATACTGCAATTCAAAAATTTGGTTTTCCACCTTGCTTCCTCCCAGCGGGCTGAATAAGCGCCGCCCTAATTAATTCGGTTTAGTGCTGCTCTTTTTACAAGCCGCTTAAACTGCTTCTTCGCCGGTCTCGCCGGTGCGTATGCGAATGATTTGCTCGAGGGTTGTCACGAAAATCTTGCCGTCGCCGATCTTGCCGGTATTAGCCGATTGCGTGATTGCCTCGATGGTTTGATCGAGCAAACCGTCACCGATGGCGATCTCGAGCTTCACTTTAGGGAGGAAGTCGACAACGTATTCGGCGCCTCGGTATAACTCCGTGTGGCCTTTCTGCCGGCCAAAACCTTTAACTTCGGTTACTGTGATGCCCTGCACCCCGATCTCCGACAGTGCCTCTCGCACATCGTCTAACTTAAATGGCTTAATAATCGCCGTGACTAGCTTCATCTTCTCACTCCTTCTCTTTGTTAGGAGGACCTCGGTTGCATTTCCGCCTTCCGAAGCCTTTTTGCGTTCCCGCATAAGGGGTTCGATCTAATTTGGCTGCGCGCGGTGTGGCTGCGCTTTAGCCTTGTTTCCACTCTTGATAAAAGCAGGGGTCGTGCCAGTTTTGTAAAACTACCTAAAAACAATAGGTTAAAATAGAAAGGAGGGGGAATAGACGAAATCGAAGTGGCATGGGGATGCTAAGAGCAGGGTATTTGATCCATCTCGGTGCGCCCGAACCAAGGCGAGGCAGGCAATGCACCAACTTAGTGCTAGAGACACACCTTCTAAACCAAAGCAGGGGACTACCCTCCGGACCGATGCTAGACTTGCGAAAAAGACTGGAAAGGCAATCAAATGACCAACAAGAATTTTCTAGATGACATCAGCGATAAAGTCGCCAGCCTTCTTCCGAAGGCCGAGGCGCTTGGTAGCGAAATGAAAGGTGAGCTTAACGCCAAGATTCAAAGCGCTATTAAAAGCAACCTGGAATCTTTGGACGTCGTGACCCGCGAAGAGTTCGACGCGCAGGCAGGGATGCTGGCGCGCGCCGAAGAGCGGGTGGCGGATTTAGAGGAGCGGATAGAGGCTTTAGAAAAATAGTAAACGAGGGGTGTTAGAGCAGCCCCTCCATCGCTGCGCAGCGGCGGTAGCTCGCCGCCTCCAAGAAGTGTGTTTCGCCTACCTCTGTATCACCGTCATAGTCGGCGATTGTGCGGGCCATGCGCAGTATTCTGTGAGCGCCGCGCGCGGAGACTTTGAGGTCTTCTAGCAGCTTTACCAACATCGCCTTTTTGGCTTCAGTAAGCTGGCAGGCGTCTTCGAGAGCCGACGCCTTGATATCGCTGTTAAGCGCTCCCTGGCGCTTACTCTGCATAGCGCGACAGTCGGCGATCGTGCGCCGCCTGCGCGCCCATTGCTGGCTTTCTTTGTGCGCGCTCTGCTCGGCCTCTGTGTGGCTAGTTTGCGTGCTGAGCAATTCGGCGTGTGACAGCGAGAGCACCTCGATAATAAGATCGAAGCGGTCGATCAAAGGCCCTGACACTTTGCCGTGGTAGGCGCTCACGCGTTCCTTCGAACATCGGCAACTCCGTCTTGTATCGCTGGCATAGCCGCAGGGGCAGGGGTTCATCGCGGCGACCAATTGAAAGTTTGCGGGAAAGACCACGCGGTATTTAGCGCGACTGATGGTAATTTTTCCGGCTTCGAGAGGTTCTCTTAAGGCATTTAATACGCCGGGTTTGAACTCGGTGAGCTCATCGAGAAACAGCACACCGCGATGCGCAAGGGTGATATCGCCGGGCACCGCGTCAGCCCCACCGCCGACAAGCGATGGCATTGTGGCCGAGTGATGCGGCGCGCGCAGGGGCCGCAGTGCTGCGCTGCCGAGCGCTAGTTGTCCACGCGCCGCAGAGCGAATCGATGCAACCTCAAGCACCTCGTCGCGCGTCATTGGCGGCAAGAGTTTACTGAGCGTGGTGGCGAGAAGCGTTTTCCCCGATCCAGGAGGACCCAGCATCAAAAGATTATGCCCGCCTGCCGCGGCGATCTCGAGTGCGCGCAAAGCACGTGCTTGGCCTCGTATTGGATTGAACTGCACATAGGCGTCGGCGATGCTTTCGTCGGCGATGCTTTTTTTATGCGGATCCCGCTGCTGTGGTTTCTGGCTCGCTGCGCGCGCCGCGTTAAACACTGCGAGAATCGTGGCGCCGTCTGCTTTGAGTTTGATCGACAGCGCAGTAAGTTCGGTCAGAGAGTCGAGTCCGAGCGCGAGCGAATAATCCACTATTTCGAGCGCCTCGCGGTTCGCAGCGGGTACGATGATCGCGCGTCCGTCTTTGCGCGCTGCGAGAAGCGCTTGCACCACACCCGGCACCGGACGCAGGCCTCCGTCGAGTGCAAGCTCACCGAGCATCTCGATCCCGCGAATGGCTTCTGCGAACCCTTCGATCTGCTCCGATGCTACGAGTGTCGCCACAGCTATCGCGAGGTCATACCGTCCACCCGCCTTTGGTAGATCGGCTGGCGCAAGATTTACCGTGACGCGCTGATCAGGAAACTCAAGCGCCGAATTGATGATCGCGCTACGCACACGCTCCCGACTTTCTTTAACCGCAGTCTCTGGAAGCCCCACGAGCGTAAACCCCGGTAAGCCCGCCGACAGATGCGCCTCAACCATCACCTAAATGGCGTCGATGCCGAGCAGTGCGCGCGAAGGGATGCTGGCGACGGTCATTGTAGTGCTCCAAATACCTATTCTCAGCTTTATAAATAGCCCGTTAGAGATAGCAGCACAAAAAACACAAAAAAAATGAGCCCGAAGGCTCATTCTTTTACAGCTTATTTAGCTTAAGCTTAGTTGCTGCTGCCTACCATGTACTCGACCAACGCTTTGATATCGTCGTCGTTACAGGTAAAGCAAAGGCCTTTAGGTGGCATGTTGTTGATGCCGGCGATTGCGTTTGTGACAACTTGATCCATGCCCTTCTCGAGGCGTGCTGTCCATGCGTCTGCGTTGCCGGGTCCTACTTTTGGCGCGCCTGCAGCACCGCTGCTGTGGCATGCGAAGCACGAAGCCATGTAAGTTGTTTCGGCGTTAAAGCCGTCACTTACTTGGGCAAGTTCAGTTTGCTGCGCGTCGGCGAAGCTAGTTGACGCGAAAAGCGCCGCTGAGAGGAACAGTCCTGTTTTCAGATTTAACACGTAGAACTCCTTACCTTAGTTGGTACTTAATGTGTTTGAACTTTGCGAACGATGTTTGATGGAACTTGGTTTTTACTTGGCGACCATGTAGTTAACGATTTCTTGGAGGTCGTCGGCGCTGCAAGTCATGCAAAGCCCCTTCGCCGGCATAGCATTGATGCCATTCATGACGTTGACCATGATCGCGTCCATGCCTTTCTCCATGCGCGCATCCCAGGCGGCTTTGTCGCCGAGTTTAGGGGCGTTAGCGACGCCTGCCGCGTGGCAAGCGTTGCAGCTGGCCATGTACGTTGCCTCGGCATCAAAGCCCGATGCTGCGACCTCTGCCATTGGTGCGGCCGCCGCAGCGGTCATCGGTGCCGCGGCAACAGGCTCTGCAGCAACAGGTGCTACTTCGGCAGCCATGCCAACGTTACTATCAGCTTTATTACCTACGCAGGGCTGGCCTGCGAGGCAAACTTGACGTGCAGGACGAATATTGTCTGCGGCCGTTTGTGCGTTGGCGCCGCCGGCTGCGAAGAGGCTAAGTGCTGCTACTGCGAACATTTTCTTAAACATGACTGTGCTCCAATGGCGGAAATTCTGGCGCGAATTATAGCCGTTTTAGCCACAACTGGCGAATACCCTTCTATTTTTTAGTGATATAACGACAAGAAGCTGTCAGGGGGACGAGGGTTCGATGACCATTTTGATTGGTGTCGAATTGTAGAAGATGGTGCTGGGGTCGCTATCGAGGCCATAGCCCAGCAGAAAGTCGACGTCTAGTTCGGTGATACCGAGGCTTTCGGGTATCACTGCATCGAGCATGAGCACCGTTTCGATCGCGCGAAGTTCCCCTGTGCGGTGCTTAGGAAAGGGGCTGGCGTTATTGGCACGTTCGACGAAAATCCCCGCAGAGTTAAGTGCGAAGACCTGATCGCCGGTGAGTGCAGCCGCCACCACAAAGCCCGCCTGGCCAATATCCTGCGCAGCGATAGCAATCTCGCCAATGACCTTAATCGATTCGTCGGCGCTAAAGCGAGTTTGGTAAAACGCCCCACTGCTGTTAGATGCAGCACCGGTAATAATGCCACGGGCGGGGGTGTCGCTGGTGCTAATGGCGGCGCCCAGAGGCAAGGGGTAGCCGCTTCGATAGTGCGCGGTTAGCGAGTAGTCGCCTTCGGTGACACACGCAGGATCAACCTGTTTGTCGAACGTGTTTGCAAGCACAAGGTAGCTGCCGGGGTCGAGCTGGCGGGTTAGCGTTGAACTACAGCCCTCGGCTGATTTGTCATCATAGTCGATGACAGTGAGGTTTAGGTCGGAAATCAGCAATACCGAGTCGAGCGCGCTAGAGGTCATGGTCAAGGACAGCGTCGCCGCTTTTTCTAAATCGATGCGATAGAGGTCGATGTAGCTGAAGTCTGTGCCGCCGGCAGTAATCTGCGCGACAGTGCAGTCGCCGTCGGCAAGACTGTTGGACCGGGTGCCGAGCACGAGGGTATTTTGTGTACAACTTTCAAGTGCAGTGTAGAGTGCGTCGACGCCTGCAAAATCATCTTCGGTCGGTCGATCGATGTCACCTATTGTGGGCGCCATAATCGCAAGCTCCCGACTCTCGTGTTCGAGACCAATCACATGCCCAAGCTCGTGAATCGCGACACGGCGAAAGTCTATTCGACGATTGCTGCCAGGATAAAGAAGCCCATCGTAAATGTCGTACCGAACGTCGCTATTGATTACGATGTCGGCCTCGAAAATATTAGGTTCTCCGAGCAGCGTACTCGACAGACGCCGAAGGGTTACCGCAAGGGTACTGGCGCCGTATTCGGAGCCACAAACTTCGTCGTTAAAGTCGACGCTGTTAAGTCCGTCCTCAAGGCAGGGGTCGATTGCCTGCTCGATCACATTAAAGTCGAAAACGGTGTCGTCGTCCCAATCGGCAATGGCAGCGAGGAAGGAATCGTGCCACGCAATGCCCGAGGGAGATTCACCGGTTAGGCTCACATAAAAGTCGGTTTTGCCGCCCTTCCATTTAGACCCCGAAATTTCGAACGCAGCGCTCTGCACGCCAACAAAAAACAGCGCGAGCGATACCGCAATGGGCGCAAGAATCCTGCTACCGATAGCTGCCATCGAGAATTGCATTCCACCAGTCTTCGTTTTGTAAATACCAATCGACGGTCTTAGCAAGGCCGCTATCGAACGTTTCTGCCGGCACAAAGCCAAGTTCGTCGCTGATCTTTGACGCATCGATCGCATAGCGCGTGTCGTGGCCAGGGCGATCGGTAACAAATGTGATCAGTGATTTTGCGCTCTGGCCAACTGCACAGGGCGAATCGGGGAAGCGTGTCGCGAGCGTTGGATTTGCGGCAAAACGCGCATCAAAAAGTTCGCAGAGCAGAGTCACCACATCGAGGTTACGCCATTCGTTATGGCCTCCGATATTATAAGTCTCTCCAGCACGGCCGGCTTTAATTACCCGCTCGATGCCGCGGTTATGGTCGTCGACAAACAGCCAATCGCGGATCTGCGAGCCATCACCGTAAATAGGCAGTGCCTTGCCGCCAAGAATATTAAGCATACACAGTGGCAAGAGCTTCTCTGGAAACTGGAAGGGGCCGTAATTATTCGAGCAGTTGCTGGTGGTTACCCTCAAGCCAAACGTGTGGTGATAGGCGCGCACGAGATGATCGCTTGCTGCTTTGCTTGCAGCATAAGGGGAATTGGGCGCGTAGGGCGTGGTCTCGCTAAACGTAGGATCGGTCGCGAGAAGCGTGCCATATACTTCATCGGTCGACACATGATGGAAGAGATTGTTGCGCGTAGAGTCGTCGTCGAGCCAGCAGTTTTTCGCCGCTTTAAGCAGCGAATGCGTGCCGACAATGTTGGTGTCAATAAAGGCATCGGGGCCGGTTATCGATCTATCGACATGACTTTCCGCGGCAAAATGTACAAGCGTATCGATCGCGTGGTCGCGAAGCAGACGTTCAACTAATGCTTGATCGTTAATGGATCCTTCGATGAAAGTGAACCAAGGTTCGCCCATTGCCGCAGCCAGATTATCGCGGTTGCCCGCATAGGTCAGACAATCGAGCGCGACAAGTGTGTCGCTGGGGTTGGCGCGATGCCAGTAGTGAATAAAATTGGCGCCGATAAAACCTGCCGCACCGGTGACGAGAAGCTTGCTCATAATGACCTACTGCTTACTTTGTTTAGGCTACGCATTGTAGCGGTTTTTATACTTAAGAACTTGCCAGCAGACACCGCTTTAATTCGGCCTGCCATGTATTGGTGGGGCAGTCGAATTCGGCGCGCGCGCGCGCGCGGCTCATCACGCTATAGAGTGGGCGTGCGGCAGGCGTTGGATACTCGCTGGTTGGAATGGGCCTAAGGGTACCGGGACTCTTTAAAAGGCCCAGCGCAAGGGCTTGCGCTTGAATCTCGAGCGCAAAATCGAACCAAGTAATCGACGCGCCATCGCTCCAATGAAAAATTCCTGAGGGCTCTTTGGGCATCGCTGCGATGTCAAGCCGTGTGCTGGCGGCCGAGCAAACGACGGCTGCAAGACTGTGTGTCGACGTGGGTGAACCGATCTGATCGTTCACGATTGATAATACATCGCGTTCGCTCATCAGCCTGAGCATTGTTTTTACAAAATTTGCCCCGTATTCACTGTAAAGCCACGACGTGCGAATAATCATCGCGTCGGGCTTCTGCGTTAATAGGGCCTTCTCACCGGCGAGTTTGCTCTTGCCATAAACACTCAAGGGCGCTGTTGCGGCGTTCTCTGCATACGGCGTGCTCGCTGCGCCATCGAAGACAAAGTCGGTCGAGAGATGGATCAAGGGACACGTGCTGGACGCAGCAAGATTTGCAACGCCGCGCTCGTTAATTGCAAAGGCCACTTCGGCTTCCGACTCAGCCTTATCCACTGCGGTGTAAGCGGCAGCATTGATAATGAGCGCAGGCTGCAGGGCGTCGAGTGTTGAGTGCACCGCGGCGGCATCGGCTATATCGAGATCGCCGCGTATGAGCGGAATCAGCTCATACTGCGAGAGCAAAGAGTCTGGCCAGCGGGCAACAAGAGTCTGCCCAAACTGACCACCCGCGCCAGTTAAGACTATCCGGGCGTTCGCACTAGGCATAGGTCGCGGCGTCTTCGAAGCGCTTGCCCGCTTCGTCTTTAGCGGAGAGTAGCGGCGCCGCACCCACTAAGGGCCAGTCGATGCCAACCGTGTCGTCATTCCATAGAAGCGATTGATCATCGCTGGCGTCGTAATAGTCGGTGCATTTATAAATAAGTTCGGCACTTTGGCTGGTGACATAAAAGCCATGCGCGAAACCAGGCGGAACCCAAAGCTGACGTTTGTTTTCGGCGGACAGTTCTACGCCAACCCACTGACCAAAAGTGGGCGAACTTTTACGCATATCGACAGCGACATCGAAAAGGCTGCCGGTACCTGCACGCACAAGTTTTCCCTGCGGACGTTTGAGCTGATAGTGCAGACCCCGCAGCGTACCTTGGCTCGATAGACTCTGATTGTCCTGTACAAACTCGAGGTCGATGCCGCGCTCAGCAAAATGCGATTGTCGAAATGTTTCCATGAAGTAGCCACGCGAGTCGCCATGCACGGTAGGGTCAAAAAGCAGCACATCGGGGATAGCAGTTTCGGTAATTTTCATGCTCGGCTTTCTTCCTGCAAAAGCTGCTGGAGATAGGCGCCATAGCCGCTTTTCTCAAGCTTTTTAGCGAGTCCCGCCAGTTGTTCGCTATCGATAAAACCCTGACGATAAGCGATCTCTTCGGGGCAGCCAATCTTCAATCCCTGACGCTCTTCGAGTACCCGAATAAACACAGCAGCGTCGAGTAGCGATTGCACTGTGCCGGTGTCTAGCCATGCAGTGCCGCGTTCGAATAATTCAACTTTAAGCGCCTTTCGTTCGAGATACGCTTTATTAACGTCGGTGATTTCGAGTTCGCCGCGCGCCGAGGGCTTAATGTTTTTCGCGATATCAATCACGTCGTTGTCGTACATGTATAAGCCGGTCACTGCATAATGCGATTTAGGATTGGCTGGCTTCTCTTCGAGGTCTATTGCGTTATTGTCAGCGTCCAATTGCACCACACCATAGCGCTCGGGATCTGTGACATAGTAGGCAAATACGCTTGCGCCGCTTTCTTGATCGACCGCGCTGCGCAGGGTCTCTTCGATCTGATGACCATAGAAAATATTGTCGCCGAGAATCAGGCAGACGCGGCTATCGCCGATAAATTCTTCACCGATGAGAAACGCCTGTGCGAGCCCTTCGGGCTTTGGCTGTTGAGCATAGCTTAGGTTGATGCCCCACGACGATCCGTCGCCAAGTAGCTGCTCGAACATAGGCGCGTCTTCGGGCGTGGTGATGATCAGTATGTCTCGTATGCCGGCTTGCATAAGTGTCGAGAGTGGATAATAAATCATTGGCTTGTCGTAAACGGGCATAAGCTGTTTTGATGCTGCGAGCGTCATGGGATGGAGCCTGCTTCCGCTGCCGCCTGCGAGGATGATTCCTTTGGTCATAATCTTCTCTTGTTCTTAAATTCTAATCCGTGCTTTCCACCCTCTACGGTTTACTCACTACGGCGCACTAGCTTATCGATCTGCGCAAAAAACGTGGTGCTTGGTTCGAAGCCAAGTTCGGCCGTCGCCGAATGGTTGTCGAACAGATTGTCGCGCGTAAGATTTCGGTAAGTGCGCAGCCCGATACCGCTGCGAAAAATTCGCAGTTTTTCAAGAAGTTCCACCATCGCCGAGGCCGCGAATAGTAACACAACAGGAAGCCGCCAGTGTGACGGCGATCGCTCGACAGCGTCGTAAATCGACTTCTCGATTGCATTTATTTCATAGGTGCAGCCATCGGTGAGCGTGACCCTGATCGCAAGTTTTGCCATTAATACGGAGGGGTCGGAAGGATCAGCAGGAGAGTCAAGAGTCGCTGCGAGAAGCAGCGCACTCACCACGTCATCGACGCCGACTAACGAGAGGCGATTGGTGAGTTTGGGCAAGCGTGGCAGAACGCCCGACGAGATGAGTCTAATCATCGCAGCAATATTTCCGCGCATGCCCACGCCGTAAATATTCACCGCGCGTAGAATCACCACCTCGATTGAGCCTGCGGCGGCTGCGGCGAGAAGCACCTCCTCGACTGCGTGCTTGTCGCGGCCGTACTGAATGGATTGGTCTGAGCTTAGGGTGCTGCTTAAAAAAACGAAGCGCTTAACGCCGGCGTCGATCGCCATGCGCAGCAAAGACAGCGAGCCGTCTAAGTTTATCGCGCGGGCCTCGGCACTGGCGGCGCTGCCCACGTGCGCAATACCGGCGAGATGAATAACGGTATCGATTCCCTCGCAGGCACGGCGCAGGGACTGAGGGTCGCCGAGATCGCCAGCACAAGACTGAAACACAGCAGGAGGTTCAGTTGGCCTACGCTCGAGCAAACGTAGCAACGGCGGCCGCTGGTTAAAAGTGGCAAGCCTCGCAAGCAACGCACGACCGACGAACCCGCTGCTGCCAGTAATGAGCCAAGACTGGCTCAAAATAACTTCCACCCGTTTTTGTTAAAGAAGCGCAGCGCCGAGCGCAGAAAGTAGCGTTGGTGGTTACCGCCCTTGGTAGCGGCATTGCCGCCGCCATGGCGCACGCGCATAGACGGCAAGTAGACAACATCGCCCAGCTTGCCGAGTCTTAAAGACAGGTCGAAGTCTTCGAAATAGAGGAAAAAATCCGAGTCGAAACCGCGCACCTGCCGCAGCGCCGTAGTGCGGCATAGCATGCAGCAGCCGCTGGCGATTTCAACGGGCGAGGCGACATTGTTGTCGGTCTTTGCGCTCGGGCGTGTCTCAAGGTCGCGGCGCTCATAGGCGGCCATATGCTTGGCGAATTTACGCCGAATAAACGGCGGCGCGAAGCCACGCAGCCAAAAAATAAAAAGACTAGGATAGGATTTGCAGAGGTGCTGTTTATTACCAAGAAAATCGCTCGCCGCTGGGCTTATGAGCACGGTCTCGGGTGCGGTCTCGAGGTAATCAATTGCCTTAATGAGGCTAGTGGATGCCATCTCGACATCGGTGTTAAGCACAAGATGAAAATCTGAGTCGAGCAACGGCAAGACACGGTTGTGCCCGCGTCCGTAGCCGACGTTGCCCCAGCCCTGATGTAACACAAGGGTGATGCCGGCGAGGGTAAGGCGGGTTTTATCGACGCCGAGCAGTCGCACATCGAGCTCGGGGATGTCGGCATTGTCGATAAGGTGTATTACGAGGGTTGCGACTCCCCGGCCTCGTACTTCGCTGTTGCGCACGGCCTCCATCGCCACGCAGATAGACTCTAGCAGGCGCAGCAACTCACCGGGAGGGCTTTGGTAAGTCACGATCGAGGCCGAGAGGCGCGGTGTGGTCATGCAGGTCTCAAATGTCGACTAGGCGATCGCCGAAAGGCGTCGATACAACGCGCATGCCATCGGGCACTTGGTCTGCGTTAATGCGCCTCGGGCGAAAGCGGCGCTGATCTTCGGCACTAACTACATCGCTCGCCTGACCATTGGCTGCGCGCTGTCTCAATGCCTCAAAGGGATTGGGTGGTGGCTCGCTCTCCTCTGCAATCACCTCAGGAATTTCTTCGGTAACCCGCACGGGCAGTGGGTCGGCGGCGGCGAGTGCCAAAATCGCGCGATTGGCTTCGGCGTCGCAGGTTATTCCATGTGCCTCGGAGGCGCGGCATGGCCGCGAGGGGGGATACTGCACAATAACCTCTCCGTTGGCCGAGCCAATGAGGGCATAGGTTTCATATTTAGGGATGGGCGTGCCTGCGCCATTGTTAACGCCATTGCTAACCTCGAGCGAAATGGGTGTGCCCGATTTATGCAGTAAAAGCACCGAGCGTTTCGCGCCGATGCGCGTCGTACCCATTAGACTAAATTCGGGTGTTTCGTCGGCGCCTCCCGAACCGGGCTGCTCAAGGCGATTGTTTGGACTATTCGTCGCGTTTCGGTTCTGCTCGCCGGCATCGATTGCTTCGAACAGCGTCAGCGGGCCACGCGGCTCAACGCCGACTGTTTGCGCCAGACTCTGTGGCGCCCACAAAATAGCCAATGCGTAGAAGCTTGGTAGAAGAAAGGAAGAAACTCGGTGAATTTTTGGTAGCCGGCCGACACTCAGAGAGTCCGCTGCAGCGCCCTTAACATCCTGTATAAGTCTCATTTTTTGTCCTTCGATGATGATTAATGATCGAATTTCGCGTAGTCGTTGCTAAGAAATTTTCCTACATTTTTGCCATCTGTCTCGCTAAAACTAAAAGTCTGGCAAGCTCGCGGTCATGAGAGTAAGACGCGCTGTGGCACCGATTAGTTTCCTAACTAATGCCGACAAAAAACGGCTGCGAGGGAGACCCCAGCAGCCGTTTCGTGGCGTTCTCGATAAGAAGCGGGCTCTTACTTGTCGAACAGAATCGTGTCGCCTAGCCCTTCAACGGCTACTTCTTCTTGCTGTGGTGCAGAACCGTTTTCCAGAGTCTCTTTAAGCGCACGGCCGTAAGCGATGCGAGCTGTCTGAAGCGCAGCTGCCTGAGCCTGGAGGCGCGCAAGCTCTGAGTCTACATATTGTAGGCTGCCTAGCTGCGCTTTAGTCTCGTCGGAGAGTGTATCTGTATCGTATTCTTTGCCATCGATCGTGATTGTAGCCATTGCTTTGGTCCCTAATTAGGTCTGATATTCAAGTTCCTGCCGGACGAATCAAGCAGTTATGGCGAATTGTAGCCGAGAGGCGATCAAAAGGCGATTCCTGCGCGAAGCGCCTCGGCGCGGGCGATCATTTCAAGTTCGCGTGGGCATGCTTTTCTTGATGCTCCCGATGCTCTCAACACCTGCGCTTTGGTTATATCTGGCAGGTGCTGCGGCCTCGACCCCTCGCCGAGGACATTCGGTGCAGCTCTGGTTATCTCATTCACCGCACTCAGCAGAGAGCTCTGGTCGAGGTGCGCATAGCGCTGTGTGGTCTTGATCTGGGTGTGACCCAAGATGCGCTGAACCTCATACAGGCTGCGGCCGTTGTTCACTAAAAAGCTGGCGAAGCTGTGCCTTAAGTCGTGAACCCGCACATCGTCCAATCCGGCCTGACAGCGAGCGGTGTCCCATGAGTAAAAGAAACTCGTAAATGGTTTGAGCGTTTTGGGGTTAGCGAAGACCCACTCACATGCTTTTGGGATGGAATTTAGCAGCAGCTCTAACGAGTCGGATATGGGGACATGCCGCGCTTTGCCGGATTTGCTCATGGGTATGCGCCATATTTTTGTGTCGAAATCGAAGTCCATCCACCGTGACTTCAGCAGCTCTTGTTTGCGCGCGCCGGTGAGAATAAGCCCGGGGGCAATATATTTGAGCATCGGATTGCGCGAGATCTTAACGCAATAGACAAGCCGGTCGACCTCCTCGGAGGTAAGGAAGCGCTCCTTCTTATTACTCTCTTCGAGCAGCGGAGTGCCCGACACGCGATTCTTGTCGACGCCGGGAGTCTCCCACTTAAGCGCTAGATTATAGATGTAGCGCATAAGGATAATTACCCGGTTAATAGTGCCAGGCTTATGCGTCGCGCGACGCGTGTTAATAAAGTCGACAAGATCGCTTTTGGTCAATTCGTGAAGCTGTTTGTCGCCAAAAAAGGGGAGTACGTGATTATTCAGCAGGCTGACGTCGCAAGAATACGAGCGTTTGTATGTCCTTATAAAGGGAAGGTAGGCTTCGCGGACAAAGGTTGCGAGCAGAGGTGAAGAGGCCGCGGGT
>OJHK01000230.1_pt1 | contig 42400 bp, 30 predicted proteins | sample 1595161 | NCBI WGS metagenome assembly OJHK01 (sample SAMN05416842, study PRJEB24817) | seawater metagenome | isolation source: Sea water | place: Canada:Atlantic | collected 2013-07 | reverse complement strand
GAGATGTAGAGAGGTCTCGTGGGCTCGGAGATGTGTATAAGAGACAGATACTATTCTTACGCTTATTAAAAATAGACCTGAAATATTAAAAAGTGAAAATGCTCAACGAATACTGTCAGATAGTATTTTAAAATTAATCTTTGAAGTACTCAAAAAAACTACACCGATTAATGAACAACAAGTAAATCAATCAAACAGAACTAAAGGTGTTCGTAGAGTAATTGATTACCTTCACCATTATGCAGAAGAAGTCCCTAAAATTCCTGAACTTTGTAATATTGCAAAGTTAAGTGAAAGAAACCTTCAATACGGCTTTAATGAATACTTAGGTGTTACACCAATACGATATTTACGCTTGGTAAGACTTAATGGTGTAAAACGTGATTTAGCACTCGCTCACCCCAAGAAAGACCGCATTGTAGATATAGCATTAAGTTGGGGCTTTATAGAGTTAGGTCGATTTGCAGGTGAATATCGTCGACTATTTCAAGAATTACCTTCAGTGACACTCAATAATATGACTACGGGTTATTAAGCTAAAGACTTACTTAACCTGAACTATGGATAATGAGTGTTTGATGTTTAAGTAAAATCAACAACTTAGATTATTATGTATAAAAAGTAATAAAATTACAGTAGTTATACGCTTTATCAATGTTTCATTTTATTCAATTATCAAGGCAAAACGTTTATGAATAGCTGGCTACTTATCGACGTTTTAACGCGGAGAATTGGATGAAGAGGAATATTGAGTAAGTGCTGCTTATCCAGAGTTCAGGTTACTTAGTTTGGTATATTTGCATACCAAGTTTAGGGTTAGTTTCAACAAATGGCTGGCAGACAAAGTGACCAATCGCCGCGACCAATTCATTGTCATAATACAAAAATGCAATTCGTTTTCGTTGCCAGGGCGCTATATTTAATTCTTGCAGTACTTTTTTTACCGCGCGGGAATGTTGCCTAAAATGAGGCAAGCATTTTGGGTTGTCATGGCGAAAACGCACACTAACTTGCTGTCCTTCTTTAGGTAAGGAAATACGAGGTAGTTTTGTACTCAGATTATCACTTAGCACAGTCTTAGTTGTAAAGAGTAATTCGCCCAACTTATCTGGTAGAGATAATACTTCATTCTCGACGAATTGAGACCCTTTAAACAATTCAATTTGTTGATGCCAATCACTAATATCTGTAAATTCCGACGTTAAAAATAGCGTATTTTTAAAACGTCTAAAAACCTGCTCCCCCACTTTAATTTGAGGGTTTTTATCTTCCTCTGCCTGCAACTGTAATCTTACTTGATTAACTTGCTCTGTACTTGGCATCAAACAATCTTGTTGCGCCATAAAAAAACGAATGAGATTATTAAAGCGTGCTGCTGATAACGTCATTAACACATCAACGTGCAACCCCATATCACAGGCTTTGCAAAGTGTTAGATCTTGCGCTCCAAGTTCATCCAATAACAATTGTCCCGATAAACAATGGCTAGCGCTGCGGTTAATAGTGTTAGTAATGCTAGGCCAACGGTCACGCAACAATGGCATTATCTCTTGTCTGATAAAGTTACGGTCAAAACAAGTATCAAGATTCGATTCATCCTCCACCCAAGTAAGTTCATGGGTTTTAGCATAATCTTCTATTGCTTGACGTGAAACGCTCAGTAAAGGGCGGACTAATAAATGCTGGCCGAGCGTCGATTGCTCGGACATTGCAGATAGACCTTTTAATCCAGCTCCGCGTTTAAGTGCTAATAAAAAAGTCTCGCTTTGATCATCACTGTGATGACCAGTTAACACGATAGACTTTTCAACTCTCAATGATTTAAGTGCGCTATATCTGGCGTCTCTTGCTAGCGCTTCTAATGACTGCTGTGCTCTTTCCTGAACATTTACACATTTAACAACAAGCTTGACTGATAACTTACTGCATTCTTGTTCAGCGATTTTTTGCCAACGCTTGGCATTATCACTCAAGCCATGGTTAACATGACAGACAGTGATCTCATTGCTGATAAGTTTTTTTTGCTTCAATTGTACTAAAGCATGAAGAAGCACTTGAGAGTCGATACCGCCACTGTAGGCAATAATTAACTCAATATTTCCATATGTTTCGAAAAGATTTTTGAGGGTATTATGAAGGGCTGAAGTTATATGATTCATAAAGAAAAGCCGACAGTTAAGTACCATCGGCTGAATTAATTAGCAGTAACCGAATGACATTAATCTATCGTAACGCTTCTCGATAAGCTCTTCTTTACTTAAACCTTCAAGTTCTGACAGATCTTTCTTAATCGCTTGCTTAAGTTGTGCGGCCATAACATCCATATCACGATGTGCTCCGCCTAAAGGCTCTTCAACAATGCTATTGATTAAGTCTAGCTCTTTGATGCGTTGTGCCGTTATACCCATTGCAGCAGCGGCTGTAGGTGCTTTTTCAGCTGTCTTCCATAGAATAGATGCACAGCCTTCTGGTGAAATTACTGAGTATGTTGCATATTGCAGCATATTAACTCTATCTCCAACACCAATGGCTAATGCACCACCTGATCCGCCTTCGCCGATAACGGTACAGATAATTGGAACCGTTAAACGCGCCATAACTTTTAAGTTACGAGCAATGGCTTCACTTTGACCACGTTCTTCAGCGCCAACACCTGGATATGCACCTGGAGTATCAATAAAAGTGATGATTGGCATATTAAAACGTTCTGCCATCTCCATTAAGCGCAATGCTTTTCGATAGCCCTCTGGGCGTGGCATACCAAAGTTACGCTTAACTTTCTCAGCAGTTGAACGTCCTTTTTGATGACCAATAACCATAACTGGTTTACCGTCTAAACGAGCTGTACCACCAACAATGGCGCTATCATCAGCATATGCACGATCGCCTGCTAGCTCATCAAACTCAGTAAAAACACGTGGTAAGTAATCTAAGGTATAAGGGCGTTGAGGATGGCGTGCCACTCTCGCAGTCTGCCAAGCATCTAAATTAGAAAAAATCTTCTTAGTTTGCTCTTTATTTTTTTCGCGTAATTGCGCGATTTGATCTTCTATATCAAGATCTAATTCTTGGCCGTTATTTACTAACTGTAGCTCTTCTATTTTCGCATCAAGCTCAGCAATAGGCTGCTCGAAATCTAAAAAGTTTAATGACATGCTTATTTACCTAATAAATCTAGTTAATTTTATAATCGGTTTCACTACTTAGCCAAAATACCTTGAGTCTAAGACCTTAAGTAATACTTCACATAAAGCACTCTTACCCAATATCTTAAGCTAACTAGTTGTTATTTAAATTCCATGGCGACACGTTCTTCGCCAAGCAATGTTTTTAATTCGTACAGTAACATATCGGCTGGCGTTACTCGCCATTGTACGCCTAACTCAAGCATAGCTTGAGCTTCCTCACGCTGATAAAAAACTCTCACTGGACAGGTACCTTCTTTAAAAGGTGTTAATACCTGAGTAAACTGCTCGATAAAATCATCTGCTATCAAGCTATTATCAACTTGAACATCAATGGAGCTAAGATAATTTTCTCGCGCGTCAGTGATTGTCATTATATCCCGAGCTGTCATTGTATTACCACCAGAATAATCATCAAAGCTGACCTGTCCGCTACAAACCAAAATAGCATCATTTACCAACAATTCTGCGAAGCGATCATAGTCATCTGGAAATAGACGGATATCCATGCGAGCACTCTTATCATCTAGGGTTACTAATGCCCAGCGACGCCCACGTTTGTTAACTAATACCCTTACGCCAATAACTAATCCAACAGCAACTGCTTGTCTATCGCGACCCGTAGGTTGCATACCAACAAGTCGACTTGAGGAATATTTTTTTATTTCACTTAAATAGCGGTTAATAGGATGACCTGTTAAATACAGACCTAAGGTTTCCTTTTCCCCATCAAGCCAAACTTCTTCAGCCCAGGCTTTAGCCTCTTTAAAAGATTGTCTGGAATCTGTTTGTTCATCATTAATTAAACCAAATAAATCATTTTGTCCTAACGACTCTGCTTTGGCATGTTGCTCAGCTGCTTTTATTGCTTCAGGCAAGGTTTCAAAGAGTGCCGCTCGATTAGCCCCTTGCTCTTTACTTGAGCCCGATTGGTGCTTAGGTCCTAACGAATCCATGGCGCCTGATTTAATTAACTTTTCTAATATGCGTTTATTGGTTTTTTTAAGATCTAGACGTGCACAAAAATCAAAGAGATCGGTAAAAGGTCCGCCTGCTATACGCGCAGCAATAATTGCTTCAATAGGGCCTTCACCCACGCCTTTTACTGCGCCGATACCATAAACAATTTGATCATCGTCATTGACGGTAAATTTATATTGACCACCATTTACATCAGGTGGTAATAAAACAATCTCCATATTGCTACATTCATCAACTAACGTAACAATTTTTTCAGTATTGTCCATATCTGCAGACATTACTGCGGCCATAAACGGCGCAGGGAAATGAGTCTTCATCCATAAGGTTTGATAAGACACTAATGCATAGGCAGCTGAATGTGATTTATTGAAACCATAGCCGGCAAATTTTTCAACTAGATCGAATATCTTCATGGCGAGCTCGCCATCAACACCACGCCCTATCGCGCCTTCTTCAAAACCAGCACGTTGCTTAGCCATTTCTTCCGGTTTTTTCTTACCCATTGCTCGACGGAGCATATCAGCACCACCAAGAGAATAGCCAGCGAGCACCTGAGCAATTTGCATAACCTGCTCTTGATACAAAATGATACCGTAGGTTGGCTCAAGTACTGGTTGCAAGTCTTCATGTTGCCAAGTTTCATCTGGGTAACTAATGGCTTCACGACCATGTTTACGTTCAATGAAGTTATCAACCATGCCTGACTGCAATGGCCCAGGTCTAAATAAGGCCACCAGTGCGATAATATCTTCAAAGCAATCGGGTTTTAATTTTTCAATTAACGATTTCATTCCGCTAGACTCTAGCTGGAATACTGCCGTCGTTTTTGAAGCGAGTAATAATTTGAAACTCGCTTTATCTTCAAGATCAATTGTGGTGATATCAATGGGCTCTTTGCCTGCTTTGAGCAATTTAGCATCAGCCATTTCAATGGCCCATTGCAATATAGTAAGCGTTCTTAATCCTAGGAAATCGAACTTAACTAAGCCGGCGTCTTCTACATCATTTTTATCAAATTGGGTTACCGGGTTGTTTCCTTCATCATCACAATACAAGGGTGCAAAATCGGTAATGGTGGTAGGAGAGATAACAACGCCACCAGCATGTTTACCCGCATTACGTGTTGTCCCCTCTAGGATACGACACATATCAATAAGGTCTTTGACTTCTGAGTCTTGTGCATAAACTTCTGGCAGTTTTGGCTCTTCTTCAAAGGCTTTCGATAAGGTCATGCCTGGCGTAGGCGGAATCAACTTTGAAATTCTATCGACAAAACCGTATGGATGGCCTAGTACACGACCAACATCGCGAATAACCGCTTTAGCCGCCATAGTACCAAAGGTAATGATTTGCGAAACGGCATCTCGGCCATAAAGCTCTGCAACATGATCAATAACTTCATCGCGTCTATCCATGCAAAAATCGATATCAAAATCGGGCATAGAGACACGTTCAGGGTTTAAGAAACGCTCAAAGAGTAAATCATATTCAAGGGGGTCAAGATCAGTAATATCTAATGCATAAGCAACTAAAGAACCCGCACCAGAACCACGACCTGGACCAACAGGAATATTGTTATCTTTACTCCATTGGATAAATTCCATAACAATAAGAAAGTAGCCTGGAAATCCCATATTGTTAACAACTTCTAACTCAATAGCTAAACGTTCATCATAGGGCTTTCTTATTTCAGCAAAATCAGGAGCATCAACATCAAAAAGCTGCTTAAGCCTTTTTTCTAGGCCTTTTTCCGATACTTTAATAAAGAAATCATTAATTTCTAGACCTTCAGTCGGGAAGTCAGGTAAAACATATTCTCCTAAGGTCACAGTGACATTACAGCGTTTGGCAATCTCGACACTATTTTCTAATGCTTCAGGGATATCACTGAAGAGCTCACACATTTCCTCTTCACTGCGAAGATATTGCTCAGCGCTATAGCGCTTAGGTCGGCGTTTATCATCTAAGGTAAAACCGTCATGAATCGCAACGCGGATTTCATGCGCGTCAAAGTCCTCAGGAGAAAGAAACATCACTTCATTAGTGGCAACCACAGGCAGGTTTTCTTTTTCAGCCAGCTCAACAGCAAGATGAATATAGTTTTCCTCATCGTCTCGACCTGTTCTGATTAATTCAAGAAAAAAGCTACGGTCGAAATGTTGCTGATAAAAGCTCACCATTTCATCAACCAATTCAGTATTGCCTTTCAGTAAAGCTTTACCTATATCTCCTTCACGACCACCAGAAAGTATGATTAAACCTTCCTTAAACTCGACCAACCAAGATTTATCAATCACGGCTTTGTTTTGGATATGTCCTCGGGTATAGGCTTTAGAGATAAGTTCCGTAATATTCTTATAACCAACATTATTAGTGGTTAATATGACTAAACGTGATAGTTCACCTTCCAACTCATCACTTCTCACCCAAAAATCACAACCAATAATGGGTTTAATTCCTGCGCCATGGGCAGCATGATAATATTTAACTAAGCCACATAGGTTAGTTTGGTCAGTCAAAGCAAGTGCTGGCATATTGAATTCTGCCGCTTTTGCAATAATTGGCTTAACTTTTTTTAAGCCATCGCACATTGAGTAATCACTATGAACGCGTAAATGGATAAATTTTGGCGCTATAAAAACAGCTTGCTCTTCTTCTGTGGCTATTTCTTCGCTATTCAAATCAGTCATACTTTTAGTCATGGTAAGTACCTAATACTCTAGCGACAGGTTTAAAACTTTGTCGATAACAATCCAGTACCCCAAGCTCGATTATTTTTTCTAAGTGAAGCTTGGTTGGGTAACCTTTGTGTTTAGCAAAACCATATTCAGGGTAGAGTTTATCTAAGGCGATCATTTCATTGTCGCGAGCTACTTTAGCGATAATCGAAGCAGCACTTATCTCTGCGACTCTTGCATCGCCTTTAACAACTGCCTGACTGGCTATTTTCGAGTTTTCTTGGTCCGTTTCATTAGCATTTCTGAGGAATGTAGGACAACGATTACCATCTACAAGGACAAAATCAGGTTCAACATCCAAGCCTGCAACGGCGCGTTGCATAGCAAGCATAGTTGCATGTAATATATTTAAGGTATCAATTTCTTGTGGGTTAGCACGCCCTAAAGACCAAGCGATTGCTTTTTCTTTTATTTCAATAGATAACAAGTTGCGCTTCTTTTCTGACAGTTTTTTTGAGTCCATTAACCCTTCAATCGGATTATCGGGATCTAAAATTACCGCCGCAGTAACCACATCTCCAACTAAAGGACCACGGCCAACTTCATCAATACCCGCAATACAATAGGCTATCGGGTACTCAAAATCAGGAAACGTTTGCTTACTCGCCATATTATTTACTCGAGATAAGGTATTCTTATCTTGTTAGTTAGTTTATTATTATTTTTTACTGTCTAAAGGTTAGTGCTATTGGTATTAGAGAGTACATCGAGTACTGCTTTAGCTGATTGTTTACTAGCGTCACACTTTAGTTGTTGATGTATTGCAATAAAACTATCATTCAATTGACTTTGGTCCTGATATAGACGTTCTTTAACCAAGGGCACAATATTTTTAGGACAAACATCCTTTTGCAATAATTCGGGCACTAAAGATTTATTTGTTAATAAATTTGGTAAAGAAAACCATTTCAACTTAACAAACCTACGGCCTAAGAAAAAGGTTATTGGGCTAAACTTATAACAAATAACCATAGGTCGTTTAATTAAAGCAGCCTCTAAAGTTACTGTACCTGAGGCTGTTAATAAACAGTCACTAGCAGCCATAACCTCTTGCGTTTGGTTGAGTACAATTTCCACTGGTAAATCAGGCGCAAATTCAGCTTTAAGTGCGTTAAATTGCTCCGTCCTCTGCTCACTGATCATTGGCGCTACAAAAAGTAATTCACTATCTTGAGCTTGTAGCTGTTTAGCACTTTCAAAGAAATCTTCCAATAGACGCGATAATTCACCGCCTCGACTACCAGGCATCAGCGCAAGAATTTTTTTATCTTGCGGTAAACCAAGTTTATCTCTGGCCAGCCCTTTATCACTTTGCATAGGAATATCATCCGCAAGGGGATGACCAACAAAGGTACAAGGAACATCATGTTTATCATAAAAGGCTTTTTCAAAAGGCAATAGCGCTAAGACCATATTTGTCGCTTTAGCAATCTTGAAAATGCGTTTTTCACGCCAAGCCCACACTGAAGGGCTAACATAATGAACAGTTTTAATGTCATGCACTTTAAGCTTCAGTTCAAGGCCAATATTAAAATCAGGAGCATCAATGCCAATAAACACATCAGGCTTATTGGTAGTAAAAAAATCAACTAAGGTCTTACGGACATGCAATAGACGGCGAATTCGGCCCAGAACTTCGACGAGTCCCATGACAGATAACTCGTCCATAGCGAATAGACTTTCAAAGCCTAAAGCGTTCATCTTGGGACCGCCAATGCCAATAAATTTCGCATTTGGATGGGTTTGGCGTAATGAAGTGATCAAGCCCGCGCCGAGCGTATCACCTGAATGCTCACCAACAACCATTGCAAATACAGTTTGTTGGTGAGAGTTTTGATTTTGAGTAGTCATAGGCGTTAAAGGTACTTAAAGTTAACGGTACATGTTTAACGTATTAAGTTTAACGAATGAGACCGCGATTAGATTCTTTAATGGAATTACAAAATAATTGTAATTCTGGAGATTGTGCAGGCATTTCACTTATAGCGGTTAATGCTTCTTCCACAGAAAGCCCTTGACGGTACAATACTTTATAAGCACGCTTTATAGTTAAAATAGTTTCTTTGTCAAAACCACGGCGTTTTAAGCCTTCACTATTTAAACCGAAAGGTTTTGCTGGTTGGCCCGAAGCCATAACATAAGCAGGGACATCTTTAAGGATCAAAGCATTACCTGCAATAAAACTATGTGCGCCAATGTGGCAGAATTGATGAACACCTACCATGCCACCAATGATGGCATGGTCACCCACGTGAACGTGACCAGCAATAGACGCATTATTTGCGAAAATACAATGACTACCAACTATGCAGTCATGGGCCACATGGGTATAAGCCATAAATAAATTATTACTGCCTATTTGAGTAAGACTATTATCTTGAATCGTACCACGGTGAACAGTACAAGACTCTCGAAAGGTATTGTTATCACCAATGATCAATTCAGTTGGCTCACCGTCATATTTAATGTCCTGACAGTCTTCACCAATACTGGCGAACTGAAAGATACGGTTGCCTTTACCGATTCGACTTGGGCCGTTAATAACCACATGCGAGCTAATTTCACAATCATCGCCAATGACAACGTTACTGGCAATATAAGTCCATGGACCTATGGAAACATTTTTGCCAATAACGGCACCTGGTTCAATAATAGCTTGGGGATGGATCATAGATTTAATCTTCTAAAGGGTTAGTGAGCGTTTTTTCTAAATAATAAGTATAAATTAAGGCTACAGAGGGCGACGTGCACACATAAGATCTGCAGAGCAAACCACTTTACCATCAACTCTAGCTTCACCATAAAACTTCCACATACCTCGGCGTTCTTTAAGAAACTCAACATGTAAATGCATGGTATCACCAGGTAAAACAGGCTTTTTAAATTTAGCTTTATCTATTGAGGCAAATAAATACATTTCATTATTTTCACGGCCTTCTGTACTCTTAAAACCAAGAATACCAGTTGCCTGTGCTAACGCTTCTAAAATCAATACACCGGGGAAAATGGCTAATTCAGGAAAATGTCCAGTAAAAACAGGCTCGTTTATTGTAACATTTTTGATGGCATGTAATGTTTTACCAGGTTCGTGATCAATAACTTTATCAACTAATAACATTGGGTATCTGTGAGGTATCAACGTTTTTATTTCGTTAAGATCGATAGGTTTTTTTACAGTTTCCAAATGAATATTCCTTGTTGGTTAGCGCAGTTAGTTAAAACTAACTGCCTATTATATTTTTGTCAGCTTCATATTGAGTGACAGAAAGACTTTGGAGTATTTTACGCATTGGTGGGGGTAATAGCTAGTTTTTCGCGAGTAATTTTTCTAACTCTTTCACTCGTTTAGTCAAGCTATCAAGTCGCTTAACCCTCGCATTAGTTTTATTCCATTCTTTATTTTCTACTACTGGCATACCAGAAGAATAGACTCCAGCTTGAGTGATATTCTTTGTAACCATGGACATACCAGTAAATATACTGTTGTCGGCAATAGTAATATGACCATTTACGCCAACTAGGCCGGCAATAGTGCAATTTTTGCCTATCACTGTACTGCCAGCAATAACGGTACACCCCGCAATAGCGGTGTTTTCACCAACGATAACATTGTGAGCAATTTGAATTTGGTTATCTAAAATAACCCCATCCTTTATCTCAGTATTATCTAGTGCCCCTCTATCGATCGTAGTGCTTGCTCCAACCTCAACATGATTGCCAATAATCACACTACCAAGTTGTGGAATTTTATGCCATTTATACTGACCTGGTACAGGTGCATAACCAAAACCATCAGAACCTACAACAGTATTAGCTTGAATTAAGCAGTGATGCCCAATTTCCACTCTATGATAAATAGTAATATTTGCCCAAAGTGTTGTTGATTCGGCAATTTTTACTGCTTGGCCAATAAAACAGCCCGCGCCAATACTCACGTTATCCGCTAATTGTACACCTGATTCAATAACCGTATTAGCACCAACACTTACATTCTCACCTATAGAGACATCATCAGCAATCACAGCGGAAGGATGAATCCCACAAGATACTTTCGGTGTACTATCAAGTAATTTTGCAACAATAGCATAACCCATATAAGGATTATTCATAACAAGTGCGTTCACCTGACAGGCTTCTGCTGCATCGGGTGATACGATTACGGCACTGGCACTTGTTGAGCTAAGCTGCTGCTTATATTTACTGTTGGCAAGGAAAGCTATTTGTCCTGTTCCTGCATTGGCTAAAGTTGCTAGACTACCGATTATAGACTGTGCTTCTTTTTGTTCATCGAGATCTGCCGGCACTATTAATTTAGCATCGAGCTTAATAGCAATTTCAGCTAACGTGTAAGTCATAATAGTGCCTTTATCGCAATGAATATTAAACGTTCTATATTAATGATAACTAAGCAGCTTATTTAAGTTTACTTACTTGCTCAACCACAACTTCAGTAAGGCTAGCATCTGGTTTAGCATAAACAACCGCTTGTTGAGAAAGTACTAAGTCATAGTTTTGTTTAACAGCAATTTTATCCACTGCTTGACGAACTAGTGCTATGATTTTATTTGTTTCTTGATTTTGACGTTGGCTAGCTTTTTCTTGCAAAGCTTTGCCTTTTACTTGGTAATCTTGAAATAGAGATTTAACTTTTACATTAAGCTCTTCTTTTTCCTTTGCACTCATTAATGAGCCATCACGCTTAAGTTTTTCTTGATAATATTTAATGTCTTTCTCAAGCTGAGTAACAATTGTTTTTTCATCTTTAAACTCTGCTTCCAGGCTTTGCATTAACGCTGCTGTTTGCGGTATTTTACTCATAACTTCTTGAAAGTTAATTACCCCAATTTTTTGATCTGCTGCCACAGCTGAACCTGCTAGTAACATACCTGATGCTGCTACGCCCATAACCATAGTTTTAATAACTTTATTCAACGTTGTTCCCCTTTATTTGTTATTTGTTTCTTGCAATTTTCACGGATAAATATTTTATGCCGGTTAATATAGCAAGATTAGTTCATTTAACGCAGCAAAAATCTGTGTTTTAAAATGTTTTTCCTATGTTAAAGCTAAAGAATGATAAATCATCACCCTCTTCTTCTCTAACGGATCTAGCGAAACTAAAAATCATTGGTCCCATTGGCGAAAGCCATTGCAATGAAATACCTGCTGAGCTACGAAAACGTCCTGGATCGGAATAGTCATCAATCTTAGCGAATTCATTAGGCGCTAAATCTTCATAACTTGCCATGTTAAATTCGGTATCCCAAACACTACCAGCATCCCAAAAAATACTTGTACGGACACTATTAGAGTAACTTTCATCTAAGAAAGGCGTTGGTACTATCAATTCTAAACCAGCAAGTGCCATGGCATTACCACCAACAGAACTTTGTGAGACAGCAATAGAATCATTGTCTGGTCCTAAACAACAACCACCACCTGGTAATTGTTTAGGGCTACGGTAAATAGCACGTGGCCCAACACTGTTATTTTCAAAACCTCTTAAAGAATCAGAGCCACCTGCGCTGAAGTTTTCCCAAAAAGGTAATAATTGATCATTTCCATCAACCGTTCCGTAACCATTGGCATAACCTAACTGAATACGGGTTAATACCGACCACTTTTGGCTTCGCGTTAACGGGAAGTAAAATTTAGCATCATAGTTTAGCTTAAAATATTGCAAATCAGACTTTGGTGACGTCATTTTTGCATTAAATCGTTGTTGAGATCCAGACGTAGGAAAAGTTCCTCGGTTTAGAGTGCTTCGCGATAGACCCGCATTTAAGTCTAACGTTTTAAAGGCAAGCTGACCATCTGGATCATTCGGGTCTGCGTAGATGTCATAAAAGTTTTGAATTTGATCATACGCTTCTAATTGCGAAATTTGGTTATATTTCCAACCAACGCCAAAATTTAAGCGAAGATATTCATTAACAGGAAACCCCCAATTAAGACCTAAACCAAAGGTTTTATTTTTATATTCAACTAAGTTAGCATTACCCGCATCATAGTCGCTGTAATAAATCTGGCCGCCGAGTGAAACTGCATCAACAGTGAAATAAGGATCCGTATAAGAGATAGTGGCATTTTTTTGATAACTATTTCTAGCTATGTTAAAGCCAAGCTGGTTGCCTGTGCCTAAGAAGTTATTTTGTTGCACACCTGCGTTAATACTTAATTTTGTTTCAGAGCCATAACCTATACCGGCATTAAATGAGCCGGAAGGTTGCTCTTTGACGGTAAAGTCAATATCAACTAGATCATCTTCTCCTTCAATTTGCTTAGTCTCAAACTCAACGGTTTCCATATAAGGTAAACGCTGCAACCATGACTTTGAAGACTCAACGACGCTGTTGGATAACCAAGCGCCTTCCATTTGTCGCATTTCACGGCGTAATACGTTATCTGCAGTAACATGATTACCAGTGAAGTTTATACGATTTACATAGACACGTTTTCCAGGATCAACTGATATTGATAACTTAACAGTATGATTTTCATCATTAACTTCAGGAATAGTTCTCACTTTAGGGTAAGCATAACCATATCGCCCTAAGAATTTACTGATAACTTCTTCAGTATAAGTAACCTCAGCACCATTATATAAATTATCAGCTTGTAGTGGGTTTATAGCACGTATGGTATTTTCAAAACCCGCCATATCACCAACAAAATCAACCTCACTAATAGTATAAGTTTCACCTTCACTGACATTTAGCGCAATATAAACCGCTTTTTTGTCCGGAGTCATAGATACTTGAGTAGAGTCTACTTTGAAGCGTAAATAGCCACGATTAAGGTAGTAGCTATTAATGGTTTCCATATCTCCTTGCAACGTTTGCTTCTGGTACCTATCTTGAGCCATAAAGTTCCACCATGGCGAATCATACGTAAGCTCAATTTTATCTAATATTTCAGAATCAGAAAAAACCTCATTACCAACAATATTAATTTGTCTGATAGCCGCGGAATCACCTTCAACAAAAGCGAATTCTAAATTTACTCGGTTTCGCGGTAAATGGGTTACTTTAGCAGTAACTTTAGCATTGTACTTACCAACACTATGGTAGAAGTTTTCTAACCCCATCTCTATTCCAGAGATCACGGTACGGTCAAGGGTTTCACCGACACGAATATTGCTGCCATCAAGACTTTCTGTTAGCTGTTCGTCTTTAAGATCGCTATTACCATCAAAAAGAATTTCACTTATGGTTTCTCGTTCTCTAACGCGGTAGACCAATCGATTTCCATCACGGTAAACTCTAATATCATTAAAGTGACCTGCTTGGTACAAGGCCTTTATAGATTGAGAAATTCGAAAGTCATTGAGCTCATCACCGACATTGAAAGGTATATGCGTTAACGCAGCACCTAAAGCAACACGTTGTAGACCTTTGACCTCAATGTCTTCAACTTGAAAGCTTGATGCAGCTTGAGCATAGGGTAGCGATGTTCCTAGCGTACCTAAAAGTAGGGCTAAGGCAATTTTTTTCATGATCATATATTATAAACTTCGTTACTTCTCTGTATAAAAACGGTTAGCTACACACTCAATCTAATGCAGTGACCCTAACATTAGGTTGAATACATTTAATGATTCAATGCTAATAATATTAGAGTGTTAAGGCGTCAACCTTAAAACTAGCCTCTTCGACTTTCTTTGTCCTTCCTTTGAAATCTTATAAAGCCTAATAGCAATAAAGAGCGTATCCTTTCTTTCAATTGTTCAACGTAAAATCACACGTTTTTATAAATGCAATACTAGCAATTATTTTTAAAACCATTCAACTTAGCACCCGGCTAAAGTCATTAAATAAACCTATGGCCATCAACATTAATAATGCCAAGGCACCAATCTTAAATCCTGTCTCTTGCGCTTTTTCGGGTACTGCTTTACCTGTAAAAAGCTCTATAAGATAATAGAGTAAGTGTCCGCCATCAAGTACTGGGAGCGGTAAAAGGTTAATTATTCCTAAATTAATACTAATTAGGGCTAAAAAGCCTAGAAAGTATACAAAACCATGACTTGCACTATTACCTGCACCTTGAGCAATACCTATAGGACCGCTTAGGTTTTTTACCGACACATCACCAGTAATTAACTTACCTATCATGCTAAATGTTAAACTGGTCAAATTCCAAGTACGCTGAGCACTTTCCTTAAGAGAATCAATAGGTCCATAACTTAATTCAATTAATAATGACTTAGGCCATGCATCAACTTTAGGTGCCACACCAATGTATCCAATAACCTTGCCCGCTTGCTCAATACTGTTAGGTATCACAAGCAATTTAAGCATTTCACCATTACGCATGATAGTGATTGAAACTTCTTTATCAGGGTATTGTTTTATCGCTTTAGCAAAAGCGACCCAATCATCGGTCAATACATCATTAACAGCAATAAGTTTGTCACCAACTAACAATCCACCTAATTCTGCAGGGCTCTTTTCGGTTACCGCAGCTAGTTCATTGTGAACTTTTGGTCGATAAGGCGTAATACCTAAACTTGTTAAAGCCGACATTTTCTCAGGCGAGAACTGCCAACTACTGGTATCTAAAGTTACACTCGAAATATACTGGCTATCATTTTTTTTTGTTCTAATTGTTATTTCTTTATTGCCAATTTGTCCAATAAGCGCAAGGTTAACATCTTGCCAATCTCGCGTTGTATTACCCGCAACACTAACAATTTCACTGTCTTTTGGCAGCTTAGCTTCAGCAGCAATTGAGTTTGGTACAATATCACCAATCATTGGTTTGACGCTTGGCACACCAATAAGGAACATTATATACAAAGCGAATAAAGCGAAAATAAAGTTAGCTAAAGGACCCGCAGCAACAATAGCAATTCGCTGATAAACTGTTTTAGCGTTAAAGGTTTTCTCTTTATCTTCAGGTTTTACCTCATCAATACGCTCATCCAACATTTTGACATAACCACCTAAAGGTATCATTGCCAAAACATATTCAGTACCATCTTTTCCTATTTTTCGCCAAAGTGGTTTACCAAAGCCAACAGAAAAACGTTCAACTTTTACACCGTTTTTCTTGGCGACCCAAAAATGGCCATATTCGTGCACGGTAACAAGAATACCTAACGCAATAACAAAAGATGCTAGGTTCCACAAAAAGTCCATCATGTTAAATATTACCCTGTCGCGATACAGCTTCTGTTTGCATGAAATCAGCTAATAATCTTTGTGCAAATGAACGTGCTTGCTTATCTAGGGCAATAACCTCATTAATATTATCTACCTTTTGTGAGACAAATTTTTTCACAGAAGTTTCATTTATTTTATAAATATCGGTAAACTTTATTTTTTCGTCTAAAAATGCAGCAACTGCAATTTCATTAGCTGCATTGAGTGCTGTACAAGCTGCTTGTCCTTCTTTACAAGCTTCAATTGCAAGTTTTAGATTCGGGTATCGTTTAAAATCAACAGCTTGAAACTCAAATGAAGGTGTATTAAAAAAATCTAACGGTGCTACGCCAGATTCAATACGATCAGGAAAACTTAACGCATGAGCTATCGGAGTACGCATGTCTGGATTGCCCATTTGTGCAATTACAGAGCCATCTTTGTACTGAACCATCGAATGTATGGTGCTTTGCGGGTGCAAAACCACTTGAATATCTTCAGCTTCAACATTAAAAAGCCACTTAGCTTCAATAAATTCAAGACCTTTATTCATCATAGTGGCTGAATCAACTGATATTTTTCGCCCCATATCCCAGTTGGGATGAGCGCATGCTTCTGAAGGAGTTACTGTTTCTAGGGTATCGATAGCTCGGGTTCTAAATGGTCCACCAGAACCTGTCAGTAATATCTTACTGATGCCGTTAGCAAGAAGTTCGCATTCCCCTACTTTAGCTTGCTGATGAGATGGTAAGCATTGAAAAATAGCATTATGTTCGCTATCAATAGGCAGAAGTTCAGCCCCAGAGGCTTTAACTGCTGCCATAAAAATAGCGCCTGATGTAACCAATGCTTCTTTATTCGCCAACAATACACGTTTTCCCGCATTAACCGCAGCAAGCGTAGGTAGCAATCCAGAGGCGCCGACAATAGATGCCATCACTGTATCGGAAGTTTGACACTCTGCAATGTCAATTAAGGCCTGTTTACCTGATAGGACTGATATGCCACTAACCTGCGCATCAGCTAGCTTTTGGATAAGTAAAGCTGCATGTTCGCTAGAAACTAATACGACTTGCTGAGGCTTGAATTCAATACATTGGTCAAACATCATGTCTACGCTAGTGTACGCTGCCAAACTAGAGACTTGAAAACGATCAGGGTGAAGCCTTACTACATCGAGTGTACTACAACCAATAGAGCCCGTTGAACCTAATATACAAAGTTGACGTTTTGACACGTATTTACCCCAATTAATTTATCAAAATGCGAGAAGATAAATAGATTATCAAGCAAGTAATATGTAACAAAGAGCAAAAACAGGTGCTGTTGCCGTGAGACTATCTATTCTATCTAAAATACCGCCATGACCTGGTAATATAGTGCCACTATCCTTAACACCGGCTTGACGTTTAAACATACTCTCCGTTAAATCACCTAAAACAGAGATAGAGGTAATCAATAAGGTAACTAATAAAGCTGTCATAAACTTGTCACTTGACCACTGCAAAGAAAGTCCGACTATTACCGTTAATATGCAGGCACAAACAACACCGCCCAAAAAACCCTCTATGGTTTTACCAGGGCTTACATTTGGCATCAATTTGCGTTTACCCAGTGACTTTCCAACGAAGTAGGCACCTACATCTGCACTCCATACTAGCATAAACAAGTACATCAATAACTGTGCACCTTGATATTCATCTAAGAGATAATTATTTGTACGCAGAACCATAAAGGCAAGCCAAGTAGGTACTAAGGTTAGCCAACCAAATAAGGCGATGATAAATTTATTGTTTGCCCAGAAGGCACTCGACTTGGGATATAGAAACATTAATAAAGCGGCGAAAAACCACCAGAAAACACTTAACCAGAGTATTGATGTTATTTCATGTTGTACGCCAGTAATCACTAACCAAGTACCATCGACTGGTAATAAAATCCATAAAGCGGCTATTATCACACTCGTCATCGCAACGTAAACTAAGCGTTGTAGGGTATCGACCACCCCCATAAAACGAGCCCACTCCCATGAGCCTATACCAACAATGGCCATTAAAAGTACGGCAAAATAATTAATTGGCAAATAGAAAATTGCTGAGATTGCTGCTGGAGCTAATATTAAAGCCGTTATAATTCGTTGTTTTAACAAGGGCTACCCTTTTTTTAGTAATAGACTATCTGCTAGTTAGATAAACTCTGAGCATTATGATTCAACTCACTGTTTTTAATTATATTTCTAATTGTATTATCTACTAACTATGTTTTTTCATTTCTTGCTTGTTCACCTGTTTTTCCAAAGCGACGTTCTCGGTGGTCAAAGCAATTTATGGCTTCTAAAAATTGCTTTTCATTGAAATCAGGCCATAGCGTATCGGTGAAATATAGTTCCGCATAAGCGGCTTGCCATAAGAGAAAGTTACTAATACGGTAATCACCACCGGTCCTGATAAGTAAATCTAACGTCGGAAGGTTTGCTAAACAAGTTTGTTCATTGAGAGTCTCTTCATTGATATCATCAACAGACATACTTCCTTGCTCGACACCACTAGCTAATTTTTTAGCTGCTTGAACGATATCCCACCGACCACCATAATTTGCTGCAATGGATAAAACTAACCCCGTATTTTCAACAGTAAGTTGCTCTGATTTAGCAATGTTTTTTTGTAGTTTGTCAGAAAAACGACTTAGATCACCTACCACTTGAAAGCGAATATTATGTTTATGTAAACGTTTAACTTCTTTCGTTAACACATACATAAACAAATCCATTAAAACACTGACTTCTTTTGCTGGCCGTTGCCAATTTTCACTACTAAAAGCAAAAAGTGTCAACGCCTTAACATTAGACTTTCGTGCAGCAGCAACAACTTGACGTACTGACTCAACACCAGCTTTGTGCCCAGCAACGCGCCCTTTGCCTTGTAATTGCGCCCAACGGCCATTACCATCCATGATGATAGCAACATGTTGAGGGATATTTTGATTATCAGCTTGCCCAATTAAAGCTTCGGTATTTTCCACTTAACAATTTTCCATTAATTATTTAAGTCATTGTATTTATAAGTCGTTATGAATAAAAAACGCCAGTTGGCTAGAGAGCAACAACATGGCGTTTTGTATTATATTAACTTATATTTCCATTAATTCTGCTTCTTTTTTCACAAGCACTTCATCCACTTGCTTCACGAACACATCAGTAATTTTTTGAATCGAATCTTCAGCTTGATGATGCTCATCTTCGCTGATCTCTTTTTCTTTTAACAAACTTTTAAAATCAGAGTTAGCGTCACGACGAATATTACGTATAGCAACTTTCCCGCCTTCTGCTTCACCGCGAACAACCTTAACAAGATCTTTACGACGCTCTTCGGTAAGTGGTGGTAATGGAATACGAATTAATGTGCCATTCGACTGTGGGTTTAAACCTAAATCAGACTTTAAAATAGCCTTTTCAACAGCGCCAATCATACCTTTATCAAAAACGGTGATAGAAAGGTTACGTGCATCTGGAACCGAGATATTGCCAACCTGATTTAATGGTGTATCCATTCCATAATACTGCACTACAATGTTATCAAGCAATGATGCATGAGCACGGCCTGTTCTGATTTTATTTAAGCTAACTTTTAAAGCTTCAATGCTTTTACCCATACGTTCTTGAGCATCTTCAATTATTTCATCTATCACATTAATTTCCTAAATATTGTTAGGTTAACGTAAATCAGAATTGAATTCCTGATTTACTTACTCACAGCTTTGACTTAAGTCGAAAACGTTATTTGTGTGTGATTACAGTGCCTTCACTGTTACCCATAATAACTGATTTCAATGCACCTGGCTTATTCATATTAAAAACTCGAATAGGAATATTGTGATCTCTTGCTAAGGTAAAAGCAGCTAAATCCATTACTTTTAATTCTTTATCTAATACTTCGTCATAGCTAAGTTCATGGTAAAGCTCAGCTTCAGGGTTCTTTACTGGATCTTCAGAATAAATACCATCAACTTTAGTTGCTTTTAAAACGGCATCAGCTTCGATTTCAATACCACGTAAACAAGCAGCTGAATCCGTAGTAAAAAATGGATTTCCTGTGCCAGCTGAAAAGATAACGACGCGGCCAGACTTTAATAGGCTAATAGCATTTGCCCAATTATAACGTTCACATACACCCGCTAAATCGATGGCAGACATCAAGCGTGTATTTACAAAAGCACGGTGGAGGGCATCACGCATTGCTAAACCGTTCATTACGGTAGCAAGCATACCCATTTGATCGCCAACAACACGATTCATACCCGCTTCAGCTAAACCAGCACCACGAAATAAATTTCCACCGCCGATAACTAAGCCGACTTGAATCCCCATTTCTACCAATTCTTTTATTTCTTGAGCCATACGATCAAGGACTTTTGGATCGATACCAAAACCCTCGTCACCCATCAGTGCTTCACCACTGAGTTTTAATAGAATTCTTCGATAAGCAGGTTTTGGATTGGTTGTCATAGGGAGAAATTCCTGTCGCGGTTAAAGTAATAAAATTTAGGCACAAAAAAAGCCGAGGTCAAAAGACCGCGGCTATTTTAATACGTTTAGCCCACACACGATAGTCTAAACTGAAAAAACTCTATTTTTATTATGTAAATAATGAAGAACATTGCTCATAAATGGTCAAAAATAACACAAGACAATCTGATTTAATCAAGGTCTAGGTCATCTTGCATAGTCATGTTATACCATTCCATCTAAGAAAGTGATCGCTTAGCGAGAATTTAAAGGGTTAGAGACAAGGCATTGATTGCCAGGAATAGTTATTCTATTGTTTAAATCAATAACGCAGCATATAAGCCTTTAAAACTCGCCCTTCGGGAACGCATTGGCATCATGATAAAGGCACAAAATTTGTTTGATGTAGAATAACTATATCAACACATATTTTGCTTTTTCTCATATCGCCAATGCCGTTCTAAGTGGTCACTTCTTTAGATGGATTGGTATTATGTAACAATGCATATTTTCAGTAAAATACAGTAAAAATACAGATTGCTAAATTGAGGGCATAAAAAAACGCCTACCTAGGTAGACGTCTCTTAGCTATTCAATTATTTATGAAGCGAGTAAAAACTCACACATAAAAATGAATTATGCTTTAGCAGCAGCAATTTGTGCTTCAACTTCAGCAGCAAAATCTTCTTCTTTCTTCTCGATACCTTCACCAACTTCTAAACGTACGAAGTTAGTAACAGTAATACCTTTCTCAGCAAGAACGGCACCAACAGTTTTCTTAGGTTCCATGATGAAAGCTTGACCAGTTAAAGAAACTTCACCTGTAAATTTCTTCATGCGGCCTGTAACCATCTTCTCAGCGATTTCTTCAGGCTTGCCTTCGTTCATCGCCATTTCGATTTGAATGCGTTTTTCATTGGCAACAACTTCAGCAGGAACGTCATCTGGCGTTAAGAATTCTGGCTTGCTTGCAGCAACGTGCATAGCGATGTGCTTAAGTGATTCAGTATCACCTTCACCAGCAACAACAACACCGATAGTAGCGCCATGGCTATATGATGCTAAAGCAACACCTTCAATGTATTCTACGCGACGAACATTGATGTTTTCACCAATCTTAGTTACTAGTGTAATACGCTTTTCTTCGAATTGAGCTTGTAGCTCTGCAATTGTTGCTTTTGAAGCAAGAGCAGCATCAGCAACTTCGTTAGCAAATCCTAAGAAGTTATCATCTTTAGCTACAAAATCAGTTTGACAGTTAACTTCAACTAAAGCAGCAACGCCGTCAGCAGTTTTAATTAAGATAGTACCTTCAGCAGCGATGTTACCTGCTTTTTTAGCAGCTTTAGCTTGACCGTTCTTACGCATGTTTTCAATCGCAAGTTCCATGTCGCCGCCAGCTTCTACTAGAGCATTTTTACAATCCATCATGCCCGCAGCTGTGCGTTCACGTAGTTCTTTAACCATTGCAGCAGTAATTGCCATGAGTTAATTCCTCGGTGTTCAGTTATCCCCAATTCAGAATTTTCAACAAATTAGTATTGGGCATAAGTATTAAATAAGTTGCCACAAAAGCGTACCTTTGTGGCAATAGAAAATAAACGTGTTATAAACTGAAATTATTCAGCTTCAACAAAACCGTCTTTTTCAGCTTGTACTACGATGTTTTGCTCACGACCACTTGTTACAGCGTTAGCAACAGCATCACAGTATAAAGTTACTGCGCGGATAGCATCATCGTTACCTGGAACAACGTAATCAACGCCATCAGGATTTGAGTTAGTATCAACAACAGAAATTACTGGGATACCAAGGTTGTTTGCTTCTTTAATAGCAATGTGCTCGTGATCAGCATCAATGATAAATAAAACGTCAGGTAAACCACCCATGTTTTTGATACCACCTAAGCTTTTATCAAGCTTTTCCATTTCACGAGTACGCATTAACGCTTCTTTCTTAGTTAACGCTTCGAAAGTACCGTCAGTGCTTTGAGATTCTAAATCTTTTAAACGTTTGATAGATTGACGAACTGTTTTCCAGTTAGTCAACATACCACCTAACCAGCGGTGGTTAACGTAGAATTGGTCAGACTTAATAGCAGCATCTTTGATTGCATCACTTGCAGCACGTTTAGTACCAACAAATAATACTTTACCTTTTTTCGATGAAACATTGTTTACAAAAGCAAGTGCTTCATTGAACATAGGAACTGTTTGTTCAAGGTTAATGATATGAACTTTATCGCGAGCGCCAAAAATGAATTGCTTCATTTTAGGATTCCAGTAACGAGTTTTGTGACCGAAGTGAACACCTGCTTTAAGCATATCGCGCATTGAAACGTTTGACATTTTTCTTTTCCTTTATGGGGTTAAGCGTTCATACACCCAATATACACGACCCTTTTGTTTTGACTTCAAAGCCAAAAGCTGAGCACCCCGGTATACCTTTAATAGATGTATGTGAGTTTATAATAATGACTTATAAGCCAAAAAACTAAAAAGTCTTTTGTTCTACTAGTCGATTTAAATTGTCACTCAACCAAGCTAAAACAGCTATTATCGTTTATAAAAAAGACAAAACTGACTAACTAAAAATTAAGCGCCGCATTTTATACCATAAAAAACATTATTTAGCGAGACAAAAATGAATTATCATCTAATGTCGATTTATAGTGGGATAATCTGACAAGGCAAGTTAAAATCAGCAGATATTCATAATCTTTCATCAAGATTTAGTCTTTAATCAAAATCATTAACATTTGTAGAGTAAGTAATGGCAGCAGAATTATTTTTCATTTATGACAGTCACTGTCCATGGAGTTATGCAACAACTCCTTTAGTGAATGCGGTAAACCAATCATTACCAGAAGTAACTCTGAATTTATGGCATTGTGCCTACTTTTCAGATGCAGACGGCGAAAATACAATAACTAAACAACAAATAGTGCAAGTTAAAGAGTTATCTTCAGTGAACTTCTCCCCTGATTATATGGGTAAGTTATCACAAGGGAAAGATTCTACTCTATGTGCGAACCTAATGACTTGGGCAGTAGGTAAAACACCGGAGCAAGCATTACCTTTATTGAATGCTTTGCAAGCAGCACATTTTTCAGCCGGTAACGACCTAAGTGAGCAAGCTGATTTAGAAGATATCATTGAAGAGTTCAAATTATCTGTGCCTGCCAAAGTATTTAATAAAACGAAATTAACGACTGATGCAGCTGCACAAGTGCACGAGATTTATGCGCTACAAGATATAATAGGCACTCAAGCTATACCTGCATTATTGCTGGCCATTGACGATGAACTCATTTTGCTTAATCACAATTTTTATCTACAAGAACCGAGTGCCATCATTGATGCGATAAAATTAGAGTTAAATAATCACAGTTAACTTGCTATCTTATTGGCAAGTTATTCATCGATAACGATGAAACATACCAATCGAATTGATTTTTTGGTCAGCTTAGAGCTACATTAGCGAGCTTAAAACAAACAAAATGAGTTAAACATAGTTAGTCTATGTTTCATTCATTTTGTGATGTTATCAGTTTGCTAATGAGCTCCCAAAGGGCGAGTTTAAAAGGCTTACATACTGCGTTATTGATTTTGACAAGGGAATAACCATTCTCTTCAATCAATGCCTTGCCTCTAAACCTTTTAATTCTCGCTGAATGATCTACTCATTACTTCAATTGGTATTACTCAGATATTAACTTTCAGTATTCTGATGCGATGACGTATACTATCTCTATTTATACTGAATACAAACGCCACTTTAGTCTACTACAGGGTTAATTACGCATTATGAGCGGTTTACAAAAACAAGAAGCACTCGTACAAGAATTCAAAGATTTATTAAAACAAGAACAGTTTGGCTCTCAAGGAGAAATCGTTGATGCACTAAAAGCCAATGGGTTTGATAATATTAGTCAATCAAAAATATCTCGTATGCTCAGTAAGTTTGGCGCAGTAAGAACGCGAAATGCTCGTCAAGAAATGGTCTATTGTTTACCTGCTGAATTAGGCGTACCTACCGCACAAAGCCCTCTTAAACAGCTAGTATTAGAAATAGAACACAATGAGGTTATGATCATCATTCAAACCAGTCCTGGCGCTGCACAGCTAATTGCCAGACTACTTGATAGTTTAAGTAAAAGTGATGGCGTACTCGGCACAATTGCTGGTGATGACACCATTTTCATTGCGCCAACTGATGTGAGTAAAATTGATGAAACAATCAAAAAATTAGAACAATTATTTTCTAAAAATTTAACCTAGCGTTATTTAAACAGCGTTTAGGTGACTTAGCACTTTCTTTATACTATTGAGCAAAGCTTGTCCTGTAACAGGCTTAGCCATATGTAGATTCATTCCCACCGCTAAACTTTGCTCTTTGTCTTCTTCGCGAGCGTGGGCTGTCATAGCAATGATAGGTAAATCTTGATACTTACTTTGCGCCCTAATCTGTTTAGCAGCGGTAAGTCCATCCATAATCGGCATTTGAATATCCATTAACACGACATCAAAATCTTGTTCTGTTAAAAGGTTCAAAGCTCCTTGACCATTATCAGCTATCGTCACTTTCGCCTGCATGTTCAATAATAATTCTTTAGCCACTAATTGATTAACTAAGTTGTCTTCAACCAGTAAAACTGACACACCTTGTAAGTTTTGCTCATCGCGCGTAATTAAACGTTCCTGCAAATCAAGGGTATCTGCCTTTGTAATGGCTGTATCTGGATTAGCCTGCTTATTATCAACAACTAGTCTTAAGTTTTTACCTTGTTGTATTGCGTACTCAACATTATAAAATAATGCTTGTGATATTTGGTCAAGTGCATAACGAAATAACGGCATATCCACTAATAGATAAGGTATTGATAACTGGTCCAAATAGATGCATGTTTTATTATCTAGTTGTGTTAATGCAGGCTGACACAAACAAAGTAGTTTAAACTCAGCTAAAGGAACTTTTAATGCTTGATGACTTTGTTGCTGAACAAAGTCCGCCTCATCGATAAGCAAGACACTATTTTCTGTAATGTCCAACTGACATAACGCTTCAACACTATTAACGGTATGTAGCTGCCAATTCATTTTAGCAATACTTCGCGTTAAGCTAGTTGAGAGTGATTTGTTAATGACATAAACAGTAATATCAGATAACAATGGCTGGCTTAGTTCTGCAGGTAAATTAGGTACTAACTCTGCGGTAACTTGTCGAGTTGAATTCCCTTCTATGTCTGATTTTTTATTATCCAAAACATCATGTTGAACGAGTTGAAAGGGTAATACAAAACTAAGCTCACTGCCTTGCCCTAACTCGCTAGTAAGTGTGATCTTCCCACCGAGTAACTTGATTATTTGTTGGCAAATAGATAAACCTAAGCCTGAACCACCGTACTTCCGCGTCATAGATTCATCGGCTTGACTAAACGCTTTAAACAAGTGGCTTTGATTATTGCTCGCTATACCTATGCCAGTATCACTTACTCGAAAGCGTAATTTCGCCACGGTTGCATCGATTGAAAGCACATCAATAGTTAACCTAATTTCTCCTTGCTCTGTAAACTTAATAGCATTATTAAATAAATTAGCTAGTACTTGTACTAGACGCATTTCATCACTGATGACGTTACTGGGAACATCGGCACTCATATCAACAATAACCTTAACGCGTTGATGGTCGACATTGGCAATATTGAGTTTTAATGCTTTATTAATAATGACGGGAAGATTAACTGCATCTTGGCTGACAATCATTTTCCCTGCTTCTATTTTAGATAAATCCAGAAGCTCATCTACAAGATGAAGCAAGGTTGATGAGGCACTTTGTGCATTCAGTAAATAATGTTGCTGACGCGTATCTAGCGAAGTCTTCGTTAATAAGTCCATCATACCTTGCATAGCATTGATGGGGGTTCTGACTTCATGGCTCATATTGGCAAGAAACTGAATCTTCACTCGGTTAGCATACTCAGCTTGATCTTTCGCTTTTTCCAGTGCTGATTGCGTCTTTTGCTGCAACGTTACATCTTGAAAAATACTGATAGTACCGAGAATATTACCCTGTTCATCAGTAAATTCATTACAAAAACCTTGATAAATAAACTCCCCAGCTTTAATCAGTGCTTGCTGCGGGTAAACATTTTTATTCAAAGCATTGAGAACTTTAATTTCTTTTGCCAGAGGGATTGGCATGAAGTTGGCTGAATTAACCCCTAACATTTGGTCAACAGAATGATTAGCCAAGCGCTCAAAAGCCTTGTTACACCCCATTAATAAACCGTCAGGATCATTAAAAACGATCAATTCAGGAATAGCATTCATCACCGAGCGCAACAGCGCATAATCGCGTTGATGCTTAGTGCTAGTTTCCTGTAGTGCTTTCGTCTTCTCAATTACGCGGCTATCTAACACATCATTTTGCTCTGTAAGTTGTAGTAATAAACTACGGTTTTGAGCAAAAATATCTTCAACCACTTGAAACCAATGTAACCAATCCGCGGCAGGTGAAACCTTACCAGGATCTCCGACAGCACAGTATTCAATATGACTTATAAATTCAGTCGTTGGCTTAATAAAAGTACGCTTTGTCATGGTATTAACTAGCATGAGAAATGCTAATAAACCAATAAATAACATCGAAAATACAAAAATAAAATCACTATATTGAGGCGCTGAAAAGTCCTCATATCGCTGATACTTAAGTAACGTCCAGCCATTAGCGGTAAGCAACTGTTTTTCAATAAACCAATCGCCTAAACGCTCAGAGTCACCTATTGTAGCTAAATGCTTGGCGGTAAGACCTTGAAGCGATTCAGGTAACAAATCTTGCCAAGAAGCACGGTAACTTAATGACTCTTTCCCTAATCGCTTCGACAGCAGGACATCATTATTTTTATTATATAAAACAAAACCTTGGGTGTTTGATTCTAACTCTGGCAAACTGGCATGTAATCGAGATAAATTAAGATCAATAACGACCGAACCTAGCAACTTATCCTGATGAAAAACACCAGTACCTAGTGAGGCATTCATCCCACCGCCTGCAGCATCTAGATAAGGAGGAGACCAAATAACGCGATTGTCTTTTGCTGTTAAAACCCTCATCGATTTATTGTGTTGGCTATCTAGAGCTTTTTCACTGAATTGCCATATCTCTCGATCCACCCAAGGGTAGATATTCACAAAGTTATCCAAGGAAATATAATAAAACCATGTAGCTTCTTTAAGAATATTTTGCGCAGCAACAAAGGCAGGAGTTAAAGCGTTAGCCATTGCTATCTCTTGTTTTTTTAGGGCTCCAAACTGACTGACTTGTCCTAGACCTGTGATATTACTGCTTAAACGTTTACCTTGTTTAATCACATCATGCAGAGGTTTGTTTAAGTAAAACATGTCTTCTTCTTGCAACAAAGAAGGCATAGGGATATTAATTTCATTGGGGTGTTTTAGAAGATATTCGGCATATTCTTGTATACCAACTACTGCTTCCACACTTTGTTCTAACATAAGGTTTAACTGCAGAGCTTCTTGCTGGATCTCTGCCAAACTTTGCTGTTTATGCTGTGAAATTTGATCGAAATAACGGAAAGAGGCTGCAGAGAAGGCAATGAGAATAATGACAATAAAGGCAACTACAACAGTAATATTATAGCGCCTAAAAACTGTATTTATACCCGCTTGGTAATGCACTACAATGCCTTAACTATTTGTTTATATAATGAGGTAACTTGATAAGTTAAAGCAGTCACCCAATTTTAACAAGGATTAAACAAAGCTTAAACAAGGAAAAGTAACGTATTTAACTAAGCTACTTTTCCAAGTACATAGGTAAACTATAGATTTTCCTCCGCAAATGAAGCCAGTCGACTACGTACGACGCCATTTAAGTTAACAGTCGCTGACCCAGGGAAGTTTTTAAAGCGCTCTACAATATATGTCAACCCTGAAGTAACGGCTGTTAAATAGTTACTATCAATTTGTGCCAAATTTCCCGAGCAAACTAACTTAGTTCCCTCACCACAACGCGTGATAATAGTTTTTAACTGGGCCGCGGTTAAGTTTTGACATTCATCAAGCAATACTAGGGCATTTTGAATACTACGCCCGCGCATAAAGTTCACTGACTTAAATTGGATATTCGCTTTATCCATAATATAATTTAAGCTGCCATGCATACTCTCATCTTGCTGGTGTAATACTTCAAGAGAATCGGTAATAGCGGCGAGCCAAGGCGCCATTTTCTCTTCTTCTGTCCCGGGTAAAAAACCGATAGATTCAGCAATTTCAGGAGTACTACGTGTAACAATTATTTTATCGTAAAGCCCTCTTTCAATGACTTGCTCTAAAGCGGTTGCTAAAGCAAGTAACGTTTTACCACTACCTGCTGGCCCAGTGAGAATAACCAAATCGATAGTTGGATCCAATAACGCATCCATTGCCATGCCTTGATAAATATTCTTAGCATTAATGCCCCAAGCACTTTTCGCTAACAGTCGATCACGACCTAGATCTAAAATAGATACTTTATCATCATCCCAACCAGTGACCTTACCTGCAAAAGTGTCTCCATCATCGAGTAAATATTCATTGATATAAGTTAGCGGTATCGTCTCTTTAGCAATGTAATGGGTAGTATTTCTACCTTCGGTTTCACTATCAACAGATTTAATTTGCTGCCAAAAGTCCCCTTCGAATTGGTGATAACCTTTAGTGAGAAATTGGATATCATCAATAAGTTGATCGGTTCTATAGTCTTCAACGTGGGCTAGGCCCGCTCCTTTGGCTTTCAGTCGCATGTTGATGTCTTTAGTGACTAAGACAATTTTTTTATTCGGCGTTTTCTCTTGAATGTGCAATGCAGCGTTAATGATACGATTATCATTTTCATTAAAAGATAAAGTGTGAGCTGTTTTCTCAAGTGCATAATCATTAATAATGGCAAGACAGCCACTGGGGTGTTGATCATCATTTTGAGGTAATTTTACTCCAGTAAGTACTTGTTCAGGACTAGCATCTCGCAAAGTATCTTCAAGCGCCCTTATGGCTACTCTGGCGTCTCGACTAACATCTTTACGTCTGTCTTTAATTGAATCGAGTTCTTCTAATACTGTCATGGGAACAACGACATCGTGCTCTTTGAATGATAAGAAGGCGAAGGGTTCGTGCAAAAGGATGTTGGTATCTAATATATAGATAATGGGTTGGTCAATTGTCTCATCGATTTGAGACGTTTGGCTTAAATTATCACTTAACATATTCTCATTAATCATATTCTCTTTAGTCATGAGCAATCTCCGTGAGTCACTGACAAAACAAATATAAAAGAACAATACTGTATTTGAAGTATAGCCTACTCACAATAATATCTTAATAATCACTAAGCAAGCATAATTTTTTAATGATTCCGTCTATGATAAGGAGTACTATAGCGCTTTTTTTTTACCCCTAGTTTTTAATGCTTAGTTTCGCTTTAAAGCAAATATAAAGTAATAACTAAGCAATCGTTGGAGAAGTAAGTTTATGCCATTTCAGGTAGGTCAGCGTTGGATCAGTGACAGTGAATCAGATCAAGGATTGGGTACGGTAACAGGGGTTGAACACCGCTTTGTTAATATTGTTTTTACTGCCACAGGTGAATCCCGCAAATATGCTAAAGATAATGCCCCGCTGACGCGTGTTATTTTTAATAAAGATGACTTTATTCCAAGCCACGAAGGCTGGTCGTTAAAAGTAATTTCACATAGTGAAGCCCAAGGTATCATTAGCTATGAAGGCATACGTCAAGATACCAACGAGAAAATTATTTTAAAAGAAGTGATGATAGATCATTTTATTAAATTCAATAAACCTCACGACCGATTACTTAACAGCCAAGTTGACCGTTTAGACTGGTTTCGTTTGCGCAAAGATTGCTTGCAACATCAATATCAGCAACAGCAATCTGATTTAACCGGTTTAACCGGTGGTCGAGTTAGTTTAATACCACATCAACTATACATCGCTGATGAAGTTGGTAATCGTTTTGCCCCTAGAGTTTTACTTGCCGATGAGGTTGGTTTGGGTAAAACGATTGAAGCAGGACTTATTATTCATCAGCAGTTAGTTACCGGTCGTGCAAAAAGAATCCTGATCATAGTACCTGAATCATTAATGCATCAATGGTTGGTTGAAATGCTACGTCGTTTTAATCTTAATTTTAGTATCTTTGATAATGAACGCTGTGTTGAAACTAGCCAAGATAACTATGTTGATGGCAAAAAAGCAAACCCCTTTAGTTCTGAACAATTAGTATTAGTTAATCTAGGTTTTATTACTAATAACCCAGAGTGGTATGAAGCACTAGTAAGTGAAGATTGGGACTTGATGGTTGTCGATGAAGCACACCATTTGAACTGGCAACAAGATAAACCAAGTATTGAATATCAATGTATTGAGCAACTCGCCCAAGTTATCCCAGGTGTTTTATTATTAACTGCAACGCCTGATCAATTAGGTCATGAAAGTCACTTTGCTCGTTTACGCTTGCTTGATGCAGACCGTTTTTATGATTATCAAAAGTTTACCGAAGAAGAATCGCATTATAGCGAAGTTGCTGATGCCGCCAATGCATTAGTTGAAGGTACAAAACTTTCTACTGAGCAAGAAGCAACACTCACAGATTTATTGAAAGAAACGGATATCAGTACCCAGCTTACTAATTTAAATCAAACAGATGATGATCAATCAACAAAAGTACGCCGAGAACTATTAAAACAGTTACTCGACAGACATGGCACTGGTCGTATCTTGTTTAGAAACTCTCGAAATACGATTAAAGGCTTCCCTGCTCGTCAAGTAGTGCCTGTAGCACTCGATATGCCAGAGCAATACCAAGACAATATTAATGAGTTTATGCTCAGTGATAGTCCTGAAGCTTTAGCTAAATCAAAACAAGCTAAGTATATTTTTACTCCCGAAATGCTTCACGGCTTGGATCAGCAAAACGAGGCGTGGACTGACTTTGATCCTCGCGTTGATTATTTAATTGAACTGTTACAATCACTTAAAAAAGAAAAAGTCTTAGTCATTTGTGCAAATGCCCAAACAGCGATGGATTTAGAAGCCGCGCTTCGAATTAAAGAAGGCATTCGCAGTGCTGTGTTCCATGAAGGTTTATCTATATTTGAACGTGATAAGGCTGCAGCTTATTTTGCCCAAGACGAAGATAGCGCACAACTATTACTTTGTTCTGAAATTGGTAGTGAAGGGCGAAATTTCCAATTTGCTCATCACTTAGTACTCTTTGATTTACCAAGTAATCCTGACTTATTAGAGCAACGTATCGGCCGCTTAGATCGAATAGGACAAACAGAGATTATTCGTATTCATGTGCCTTACTTTGAAGATTCCGCACAGCAGTTATTATTTGATTGGTACCAACAAGGTATGCAAGCCTTTGAGCATACTTGTATTACCGGTCGAGTAGTTTTTGAAACCTTCGGAGAACAATTGCTTTCATTAGCATTAACCAGTCAGCAACAGTCCGTTGAAGCAGAATCACTCATCAGCGATAGTTGGCAGAAACACTTATCAATTAAAGCTGAGTTAGAATCAGGTCGAGATAAGTTATTAGAACTGAATTCATCGGGTCAAGGTCGTGCCCATGAATTAGTTGAAAAAATTGAACAAGTTGATAATGACATAGCTTTACCTCAATTTATGTTTCAGGCACTCGATGTTTTTGGGGTACAGCAAGATGACAAGGCTGATAATGCTATCGCTTTAAATCAAAGCGAACACATGCTTAATAGTAATTTCCCTTGTTTACCAGAAGATGGCACCACGGTGACTTTTGATAGAGAAACCGCCTTAGTTAATGAAAATTACCAATTATTGACTTGGGATCACCCTATGGTTCGTGGTGTGATGGATTTGGTTTTGAGCGATGAAATTGGTAATGCCAGTATTGGTTTATTAAAAAATGAAGCGCTACCCGTAGGTACATTCTTCCTTGAGTGTTTATTTACTGTTGAAGCTACCGCGCCTGCACATTTACAACTTGGTCGTTACTTACCGACTACACCTATTCGTATTTTAGTCGATAAAAATGGCAACAATTTGGCCGATAAAGTCAGCGAACAAGTACTTGATAAACAATTGTCACCGGTCAAAAAACAAATGGCATTACAGCTTATCAAAGCGCTCAAATCACAAATTGCTCCTTTGGTTGCTAAAGCAGAAACACATGGCGCGCAGCATATTATTGATATCCAAAAGAAATCGTTAACAGCAATGCAAAATAAACTTTCGTTAGAGCAACAAAGATTAACCGCGTTAAAAGCGATTAATCCAAGTGTACGCCAAGAAGAGATTGACTTTATTAGTCAGCAACAAGATGAATTAAGTCACTATATTGATAAAGCGCAATTGACCTTTGAAGCAATTCGCATGATAGTGGTTACTCACTAACGCCTGCAGGTTAATAGACAATCCACTAATAAACTATAGGGCTAAGTTCATCAGAGCATAGCCCTCTATTTCTGAGAAAGTAATGAGCGCAAATCCTGATTTTATCTACCTCCCTCCTATGACACCTTATCTTGATATTATTTACCAAGATGATGATATTGTTGTCTTAAATAAAGCAAGTGGTATCCTGAGCGTTCCAGGTCGCTTACCTGAACACCAAGATTGTTTACAAAATCGCGTACAAAGTGTGTTACCTACCGCAACGGTGGTTCATAGATTAGATATGGCGACGTCAGGCATAATGATCATGGCACTAAATAAACCCGCCCATGTGGCTATTAGTCGTCAATTTGAGCAAAGAAAAACGCAAAAAAGCTATCTTGCACGCGTTTGGGGGCTAGTCGAAACAAATGAAGGTAGTGTTGATTTACCTCTAATATCAGACTGGCCAAATAGACCAAAACAAAAAGTCGACCATGAAAATGGTAAAAAATCGTTAACCCATTATCGCGTGCTTAGCCATAATGATTCTAACGATGAACAAGCGAGTACTTTCCTTGAGCTGACACCTATCACCGGACGTTCTCATCAGCTTAGAGTTCATATGTTAGCGTTAGGTCATCCCATTTTAGGGGATAGACTTTATGCACCTAAGGAGGCGTTAAGTATGAGAAACAGATTACAGCTTCATGCATTAAATTTGAGTTTATTTCATCCAAGAACCGAACAAGCAATTACCTTTAATGCACCGTGCCCTTTTATTTAGTTCTTTTTATGTCACGCTTTTTATTCTATGGTCGATATAGAATTACTGGTAGCGGGTTATAAACACTCATGAGATTTAAGGAAAAACAGTTGCAAACAATAAGTTTACCTAACATTAACCAAAATAAATCCAGTTCAAAGTTGATAGTTTTACTAATTTGCGCGCTTATATTTGTTTGCACCAAGACCTTTGCAGAAGAAAAAAAGTCTGACGCTATAGTAGATAGTAGTCAAAAGACTGCGAATAAAGCAGAACCAATAAAAAAGCCTATCGAGTTAACCAAGCAGCATAAAGAAGATCTAAAACACTACCTAGCAGATGAAGAAGTTAAACCATTACTCGCAGGACCTGATGACTATTTAACGTTAGTGAAAAGATATACCAGTGCGAATAGTAAAGGTGTGGTGATTTTATTACCTGAATGGCAGCAAGGAGCAACCAATCCAAAAGCTATTAATTACTTGAGAAATGCCTTGCCAGCTAAAGGCTGGAGTACTATTGCAATACAACCAAGTAATAAACCAGAAAATTACCCTTCAACAGCGGTAACCGTTGCAGAGCAAAAAAAAGCAAACCAAGTAGTCCTCAAAGAGTATAAAAGTAAACTAAACAGTATGCTCAATGCTGTGATGAATACCGCAAGGAAGTATCCGGGTATAGTACTGGTTATTGCGCAAGGCAATAATGCTGCCTTTCTAGTAGATTTATATAACCAAGACGGAAGCCAAAAACCCAATGCGCTTATTATGTTAAGTGGCTATCGACAGAGTAACCCTGAATTGATTAATAGTGTAAATGAAAACTTTGCACATCAACTTGCATTGACTGAGTTACCAATACTCGACCTCTACCTTAAATACGATAATCCCCTCGTGATAAGCACTTCAGCTCAAAGAAAGGCCTTCTCAAAACAAGAGATGAAAGTCTATTACCGCCAACGGCAGTTAAACAATACCGTTACGGGTTATTACCCAGAAGAAGAGTTATTGATCCAAATTAACAGTTGGCTAAAAGCCATTGGTTGGTAGAGTTCATACCCCATAAAAAGAAAAAGCTATTCAATACTGAATAGCTTTATAAGACATAATTATGTACAAACCATACTGATATGTCTTAAGCATACTTTAAGCGTTATCTATTCTGTTTCTCGATCAAATCATACGCAGCTTGAATCTCTTGAGTTTTTTGCTTGGCACTTTCCATCATTTCAGGCGGTAAGCCCTTAGCCATTAATTTATCCGGATGATGTTGTGACATCAACTTTTTGTAAGCCTTTTTAATTACTCGCATTTCTGTATTTTTATCTACGCCAAGTACTTTAAAAGCATTGTTTAATTGCTGACCACTCGCAGGAATATTTCCTGTTCCTTGTTGACGATAACCCCGGCCACCTTGTTGTTGATGGAAGTTAGCACCAGCTATTATCATTTCTAGTAACTTATCAAGCTCACCTGCCGAATAACCCAGAAATTTTGCTATGGAGTGTAAAACAGAACGCTCTGCGTCATCTAGTTCACCATCGCTAAAAGCCACTTGAACTTGGATTTCCAAGAACATTAACAGCAAATCCTGTCTGTTACCCATCAAACGTTTAAATTTGACCAGACGATCTTTCAGTGGAAATCCCGTTGATTTGCCTTCACGAAACGCATCTTGTGCTTGCTCGCGTAGTTCGCTGCTTAATCCCAGCTTATCCATATAAGCACTAGCGAACATAATTTCATGGCTGGTCACTTGTCCTTTAGCTTTGGCAACATGTCCCATCACCGAAAAAGTCGTATAGAAAAAAGCCGCTTGTCGAGCTATCTCATCTTCTTTGCTTCCAGCCATTCCATTGAAGTTAAAACCTCGCCCGCGATCAAACATATGACCAAGCCAAAGACCTAATAAAGCGCCGAACAGGTTTTTACTGAGCATAAAACCAAATAAAAAACCTAAAATCTTACCCCAAATATGCATTTTTTAAGCATTCCTCACAATAATATCTAACCTACAGATGAACCAATAGCATGTTGATTAAGTTCTTCCCACTCAGTCAGAATTAAAAGGCTCAGAGGTAAGGTATTGATTACGGAGAATGGTTATTCAGGAAAATAGCTCCTGCATTCTCTAAGAAGCTACATCCATGTAGCTTCCTTCTCTAAATCAATAACGCTTCATATGAGCCTTTTAAACTCGCCTTTCAGGAGCTCACTAAATATCCATTAACATCGTTAAATTCATTTAATTTAGAATAACTAAACCTAAAAAAACTTGCCTTGTTACTGTATATTGAGCATAACTCTGAGTTGGAAAGAAATTTATTCAAATTGCTATTCGACATAAGAAGTTAGTCCAACTGAAAAAATTGCTATATCATAAAGCAATTAGCCGTTAAAATACTTGATTCATCGCTATAAAATCAATTTATAAATACTTTTACCATTTCCGGACAATAAATGCTTTTTTCCCGTACATTAAGTTTTACCCTAGTTGCACTATTAGTTAGCTTATCGGCAGTAGCAGCAGTTAACGAAGAAAATACAAATCCAATGCCTGAAACTAGGGTAATGATGTGTCCACTACCTGTATTTGATGATATTGCCATAGGAATACCAGAAGTTCTTGATAACACTATCCGTATATCTTCATTACAAGCAAGTATTGAACAAGATCAAACCGCACTTTTTAATGGCTCTGTTATTTTAGTAGACAAAGATCAGAAAATCATTGCTGACAAACTTTCTTTTAATCGGTTAAGAATGGAAATTGAAGCCATTGGGAATATTCATTACCAAGGTAAACAAATCAACATCTTTGCCAATACGCTAAATGCAAGTAAAACAGACAAATCAACAGAAATGACTGCTGCAGCATATCAACTTGATGGTAACCCAGGCCATGGTAAAGCTGGGAAATTGTCGATCAACAGTGATGGCATGATGAGTTTAGTCGACTCAACGTTCACTACTTGCTTACAAGAAGTCCCTGATTGGCAAATAAAAGCTTCTGAGATTAACCTCTCTGCAAAAGGAGATTTTGGTGAAGCTTATCATGCGCAATTTAGAGTACTCGATGTACCTGTTTTATATGTGCCCTACTTTTCTTTTCCGATATCTCAAGAGCGTTTAAGTGGCTTTTTATATCCTGAATTCAGTACATCAAGCAACTCAGGTATAGAATTTTCCGCCCCTTTTTATTGGAATATTGCTGAAAATTATGATGCCACCATCACTCCGCGCTTCATGTCTAAACGTGGTACGCAGTTGCAAACTGAATTTCGTTATTTGATAGACCAGCAATCTGGCAAAGTTGATATTGAATATTTACATCATGATAAAGAAATTAAAACTAATAACGACCCTAGGTACTTAGCACGCTTTCAACATATAGGTACTTTTTCTGAGGATTTCCGCGCGTATATTGATTACACCACTATCAGTGATGATAACTATTTAGTTGATATTGGTAGTAAACAATATAATTCAAACGATGCATACCTTTATCAAACAGGTGAGTTGGCTTACTTTGCCGAGCAATGGCAAGCAACACTACAATTACAAGATTTTGAAGTACTCGGTGATCATCAACCTAGCTATAAAACATTACCGCATATTGAACTATCAGCGCAGCAACCGTTAAACTTTTTATCTGGCCAGTTTGAACTTTATTCTGAATTAACTAGCTTTCAATCGTCACAAAAAGATCAAGTAGAAGCAAATCGCTATCATGTTGAAGCAGGTTTCACCTTCCCGATTACTAGGCCCGCTTGGTTTTTAAACTCTGAAGTAAAGTTGATGCATACATACTATCAACAAGAAAATATTACCCCAGGAAGTTCACTAGAAGAAACTGTAGAAAGAACCTTACCTAAGGTACGTATTCATGCAGGTATTAATTTTGACAGACAACTGTCCGCTTTTGGTCAAAGCTACCGTCATACTCTTGAACCACAATTACAGTACCTTTATGTGCCAGAGGAAGATCAATCAAATATTGGTTTATACGACACAACTATCTTGCAAGACGATTTCCACGGTATTTTTCGTGATACCCGTTATAGTGGATTAGATAGAATAGCTGCAGCTAACCAGTACACTTGGGGTATTACCAGTCGATTGCTTGATGAAAAGAACCTAGAAATAGTACGTGTTAGTCTTGGTCGTATTCAATATCTCGGTGAAAATAATACCAACCTTGCCAATGATGCTTTGTTAACTGATAATGGCGGCATTGACAATAAACAATCATCTGTTGCAGCCGATTTATTTTACCGAATAAATCACCAATGGCAACTGAGTGGAGATATTCAATACAACACCCTTGAGGACTTTACGAATAAAGGGCAAGTAAATATTGATTATCAAATTAATAAATATAATCTAATTCAATTGAACCATCGCTATACTCGTAATGTCTCAGGAGATAGCTTAGAACAAGCTTCTCTCTTAACAAGTATTGCCATTAATGAAAACTGGGCATTTGTTGGACGTTTAACACAAGATTTACAGCAAGATAGAAGTTTAGAGTCATATGCAGGCTTTCAATATGAAAGTTGCTGTTGGGCAGTACGTATCGCTTATCAGCGTCATATTAATTCTAACTTAGATGCAGCCAGCTTTGTTACTGAGGGCCGTGAAGAGTTTGATACAGGAATTAGCATCAAACTGATTATTAAAGGTTTAGACGGTAAGCAAACAGCCATAGGCACGCAAGAGATGTTTAATAAGAGCATATTTGGTTATAAGCGCCCTTATTACTTACAGAACTAATTTACAAAGTTAGCACCATACGCAATATTAAAAATATAAAACAAGACATAAATTATGAAATATAGAATTAAAGCATTACTGTTAGCCTCTAGCCTTATCATTACCACTATGGCGTCTGTGCAAGCTAAAGAAGAGCTGCTTGATAGAGTAGCAGCCATTGTTGATAGTGGGGTCGTATTAGAGTCTGAGGTGGACGACCTCCTTGTTAATATTAAACAACAAGCTAAAAAAAACAATCAGAGCTTACCTTCTGATAAAGCTTTACGTATTCAGGTAATGGATAAGTTAATTAATGACAGTCTACTCAGTCAACTAGGTCAACGTATGGGTATCCAAATTAGTGATGCACAACTTGACCAAACCTTAAATAACATGGCCAAGGAAGATAAGCTAACCTTAGCTCAATTTCGCCAACAGGTAATTGATGACGGGACTAGTTATGAAAAATACCGTGAAAATGTTCGAACTGAACTTGTTGCAGGTGAGGTAAGCCGTAATAGTGTGAGGCGCAGAATATTTGTGTCTCCACAAGAAGTGGCAAATTTACTTAAAGTAATGAAAGAGCAAAGCACAAACAATGTTGAATACCATTTAGGTCATATCTTAATAGAATTTCCTGCTGATGCCAGCCAAGAAGAATTAGCAGCAGCTAAAACCCGCGCTACAAAGGTAGTTGAGTTGCTTAATAATGGCTCAGACTTTGCTAGAGTTGCAATAACCTCATCTGGTGATGCTAACGCTTTGAAAGGTGGAGATTTAGGCTGGAAAAACATCAATGAAATGCCAACACTATTTTCAGAATTAATTAACGAGAAACCTAAAGACACTATTGTGGGTCCAATTCGAACAGGCTTAGGTTATAGCATAGTAAAAGTATTGGATATCCGCGGTAGAAAAGTCGTTGAAGTCGAAGAAGTGAAAGCTCGCCATATACTAATTACGCCATCTATTATTTTAAGTGATGACAAGGCCAGAGATTTATTACAAGGGCTTTTAAATCAAATAAATGCAGGTGAGGCTACGTTTGAAGAATTAGCTAAAGAACATTCTGAAGGACCTACCTCAGTGCGCGGTGGCGATTTAGGCTGGGCTGATCCGAAAAAATATGACCCTGCTTTTACCGACGCGCTAGCAAGCATGAAAATAGGTGAATATCATAAGCCCTTCCGTTCGTCTTTTGGCTGGCATATTATCCAGCTAGATGATCGTCGCATGGTTGACGCGACTTCACAACTGAATGAAAACCGTGCTTATCAAATTCTTTTTAACCGTAAATATGGTATGGAAAGTACCCGTTGGTTAAAAGAGACACGCGATGAAGCTTATATTGAAATATTTGAACAGGATAGCAAGTAATGACACAACGTATTGCCATTACCCCCGGTGAACCTGCAGGTGTTGGTCCCGACTTAATCATTACTATTGCTCAACAAGATTGGCCTGTTGAGATGGTAGTCATTGCTTCAAAAACATTATTACAAGAGAGAGCAAAAGCCCTTTCTTTACCGCTCACCTTAATCGATTATGATCAAGATGCACCGGCGAAATCACAACAAGCAGGAAGTTTAACGGTACTCGATGTTAAATTAGCTGAACCTTGTGTGCCAGGAATGCTAAATAGTGCCAATGGCTCATATGTAGTAGAAACACTAAGAATCGCTAGTGAAAAAAATATATCAGGTGAATTTGATGCAATTGTTACTGGCCCGGTACATAAAGGATTAATAAATAAAGCGGGAATTGCGTTTAGTGGACACACTGAATATTTTGCAACTCAAGCTAACTGCACTGACGTTGTGATGATGCTTGCTACGAAAGGCCTACGTGTCGCATTAGTGACCACACACATACCGTTGGCCTATGTATCTAAAGCAATAACCTATGAACGTTTGCAGAAGGTCTCTCGAATTTTACATAAAGACTTGCAAGAGAAATTTGCTATTAAGTCACCTAAAATTTATGCCTGTGGTATTAACCCTCATGCCGGCGAAGATGGTCATCTTGGCCGTGAAGAAATAGAAATAATGGAACCTGCTTTTACTGAGCTCCGTGCTGAAGGCATAGATATCATTGGCCCCTTACCTGCTGATACTATTTTTCAAGAAAAATACTTGGCAGAAGCTGATGCGATTTTAGCGATGTATCATGATCAAGGCCTTCCTGTACTGAAGTATAAAGGGTTTGGTTCCTCAGTAAATATCACACTAGGGTTACCTTTTATTCGTACTTCTGTTGATCACGGAACAGCACTTGAACTTGCCGGTAAAGGTACTGCAGATTCTGGTAGCTTTATTGAAGCAATGAGTAACGCCATCAACTTAGCTAGTAATAAATAGTTTAATAAAGAAGTAGTTATGAACGACAAAAAACATTTAGGCCATCAAGCCAAAAAGCGCTTTGGACAAAACTTTCTCCATAATGATGCAGTGATCAGTGACATTGTTGATGTCATTAATCCTGAGCCTGGTGAAAACTTAATAGAAATTGGGCCCGGTTTAGGTGCCTTAACAGAACCCGTTGTCGAGCGCGCAGGTAAATTATCGGTAGTTGAATTAGATAGAGATCTAGCTCATAGATTACGTCATCACCCATTTTTAGCTGATGATCTAACTATCTATGAAACCGATGCACTGAAGTTTGATTTTTCTCAATTAGCGAGTGAAGACAAACCACTGCGTATTTTTGGTAATTTACCTTATAACATTTCTACGCCGCTTATTTTTCACCTTTTGACATTCAAAGATAAAGTAAAAGATATGCATTTTATGCTTCAAAAAGAAGTTGTAGAGCGTATGGCGGCAGGACCACATTGTAAGGCTTATGGTCGTTTATCAATCATGACTCAATATCAATGCCAAGTATTTCCTGTTATGGAAATAGGCCCTGAAGCATTTAAACCAGCTCCTAAAGTCGATTCAGCAATAGTACGTTTAATTCCTCATACGCATATTGAAAATCCGGTTAAGGACATTAATGCACTGAACACTGTTTGTTTAGCTGCCTTTAACCAACGCAGAAAAACAATTCGAAATACCTTTAAGAAACTAATTTCTGAATCGCAGTTAGCTGAATTAAACATTGATGCTAATTTACGTCCAGAAAACTTATCCCTAGATGAGTATAAGAAGCTTGCCGATTTTATTGTTGATAATCCGCCAGAAGTTGCTCCAGTAAAAGAAAAAAGGCGCATGGCTAAAAGTAAAAAGACTGAAAACGTAAACAATAATTTGCACGAGAATTCTGCCCCAAAAGCTGAATAACCTATGGCTATCTATCTGGTAGGTGATATCCAAGGTTGCTTTAACGAGTTAACGTCCTTGTTAACACAAGTTAATTTCGACCATAACCAGGATGTCCTTTACCTTGCGGGTGACTTAGTCGCCCGCGGCCCAAACTCTCTTGAAACGTTGCGTTTTGTTAAATCCCTCGGTGAAAGCGCAAAAGTTGTTTTAGGTAATCACGATTTACATTTACTTGCTGTTCACGCTGGTATTAAGAAAGCTAAAAAATCAGATTACCTTTCTGCACTATTAGCTGCTCCAGATATTAATGAGCTTATGGATTGGTTAGCCACCCAACCTTTAATCCAAAAAATACCTAAAATTTGCTCAAACTCAAGCGATATTCCCTTTACAAATCAAGTTCAAAGTGAAGTTGCTTACATGACTCATGCAGGTATCTCACCTCAGTGGCAGCTCTGTGATGCGTTAGAGCAAGCAAACTTTATTCAGACTAGATTAGCAAGTCCTGATCGCAATACTTGGTTAGCACTTATGTACGGTGAAAAACCAAACGATTGGCATCAAGCAATAACTGATGTAGAAAAATTTCGTTATAGCATTAATGCCTTAACTCGTATGCGATTTTGCTTTCT
>OJHK01000228.1_pt1 | contig 42549 bp, 39 predicted proteins | sample 1595161 | NCBI WGS metagenome assembly OJHK01 (sample SAMN05416842, study PRJEB24817) | seawater metagenome | isolation source: Sea water | place: Canada:Atlantic | collected 2013-07 | reverse complement strand
TTTCGAACCGGCGACCTCTAGAACCACAATCTAGCGCTCTAACCAACTGAGCTACAACCACCGTTTGAGTTTGCAAATTTATAATTTTTTAACAGATAATTACAGCAAGACATCAAAATTTTCTACTGTAATAGAACGCTCTACTGTAAAGCCCTCAGCAGCAGCTATAAAGGACAAACGACCAAGGTTTTTAGCTCGATATTCTATGCTATCAAGAAAGTTCTTACTGCTTATTGGCGTCTTGACATCATTGGAATCCTCGTCATAGAACTGACTTTTAAATGCCTTGACAGCTTTCATCTTAATGGTTAGGTAGTCCGAAACATCTACAACAAAATCGGGCTGGATTTCTTCCCATTGAATGTAATGAAACACCTGCTTGGGTCTCCATGCTTTTTGAGTGATATTATTATTATTTGTTTTGATCTTATTTAATCCGCTTAAAAAGCAAGCATTACTAATCAATTCACTCGAACGCGCATGATCTATGTGTCGATCTTTTATGGCATTACACAATACTATATCAGGTTGGTAGCTACGAATCGCTTGAATTACTTTTAACTGATGCGATTCGTCGTTAAAGATAAATGCGTCTCGAAAGCCAAGGTTCTCCCTAAAATCAACACCTAAAATCCTGGCCGCTTGTTCAGCTTCTTGACTTCTGATTAAATCCGTGCCTCTGGTCCCCATTTCCCCTTTGGTAAGGTCGATGATGCCAACTTTCTTTCCTTGAGCAACTGCCTTTGCTATGGTAGCTCCACATCCCAATTCAACATCATCTGGATGGGCGCCAAAAGCTAAAATATCAAGTTTCATTATTTATAATTAAATCAATAGTTATTTTGTGCCTTCTATCCAATAAATTACTTCATCACTCTGAGGAAGTGTTTTGGGAGATATTATTTTTTCAATTTTTCCTGTTTCGCCAATTAAATATTTTTGAAAATTCCACTTTACAGTTGAATCTTTAAATCCATTCTTTTTAACCTGTGTTAAAAACTTATAAATTGGATGCATACTGCTTCCCTTAACTGATATTTTACTCATCATGGGAAAAGTGACCCCATAATTTCTTTCACAAAAACTTAAAATCTTCTCATCTGAACCCGGTTCTTGCCATAAAAAGTTATTGGCTGGGAAACCGACGATCACAAATCCAGAATCTTTATATTTATCATAAAGCTCTTGTAGACCTTTATACTGGGGTGTTAAACCACATTTAGATGCGGTATTGACAACCATTATTTTCTTTCCCTTCAATTCCTGAAAATCAAACTTATTTCCTTCTATATCGTTAACGGTAAATTGGTAAATCGTATTCTTCATAATATCCGAGTTTTGACTAATTCCTGTTTGAAAAGAAATCATTAATAAAAAAATTGTAAACTTTTTCATGGTTTTGTTTTAAATATCATAATATCCATTGGTGAAATATCATTAAAAATGAAATTAATGAATTTCAGCGGAAAGCTCAGCCTCAAGCAATCTTTTACATAGCGGTTCTAACTCATCATAAGATCCAGTTTTCACACCACACTTTCCAGAGAAGTGAACCAAATAGGCACATTGTTCTGCTTGCTCGAAGGTGTGGTCACAAACAATCACTAAAGTTTCAATCACATGCTCAAAGCTATTAACATCATCATTAAATAAAATGATTTCATGCAGTTTTCCAACTTGAGTGAGGATTTCTACATCTGGTTCTTTTTCTATTTTTGGCTTCTTAATATTCATTGTTTTGAAAAACTTGCAGCTACCCAATTATTTTCTTCAAAATTACGAATAAATTTTAAGTGTACAGAAGCACAACACTCCTGTATGGAATTTAAGTCTTTATTATAGAAGCCACTCATAATTAAATGGCCGCCAGCATTTAATTGTTTCGCATAATCGCTAATTTGAACCAATAACACATTCCTGTTAATGTTGGCCAATATGAGGTCATAGGAAGCTCCTTTCGGAACCTCACTACCTTTTAAAGCTACTATGTTCTTGGACTGATTTAACTTTAAATTCTCATTGGTGTTTTCAACGCACCACTGATCAAAATCAACTGCAAGAACATTTTTAGCTCCTTTTTTATCTGCCAAAATCGCGAGAACTCCAGTTCCGGTGCCCATGTCAAGCACTGTCTTTTCCGTACAATCTGTTTCCAGTAAAAAAGACATCATCATTCGAGTCGTTTCGTGATGACCCGTCCCAAAACTCATTTTGGGCGTAATGATCAGGTCATATTTGACTTCAATTTTTTCATGAAAATGGGCGCGAATTATGCAATCAGATCCAATTTTCATTGGTTTAAAGTTCTTTTCCCATGTCTCATTCCAGTTTTGAGGTTGAATTTCACTCACCTCCCAACTGATTTCAATGTCATTGTTTTCGAGTATAGACAACTGATTTAGGAGTACAAGATCAAATTCAGGTTTTTGAATATAACCCTTAAATCCCAAATCAGTGTTTTCGAAACTTTCAAAACCTATTTCCCCAAGCGCAGCGATCAACACATCACGCCAAGGAGCAATTGGGGAAATATTAAAATTTAGTTTTAAATAAACAACTGACATTAAGTGGATTGAAAAATTGCTTTAAAATCATTTGCGTTTAAAGCGGCACCTCCTATCAAACCTCCATCAACATCTGTTTGTGAAAAAATTGAAGCCGCATTACCCGGCTTAACACTTCCCCCGTAGAGAATTGATACACTTTCTGCCAAAGTATTGTCATACTTTTCTGCAATAATTTTACGGATATAAGCGTGGATTTCTTGCGCCTGCTCTGGACTTGCAGTTTCTCCGGTTCCAATCGCCCAAACGGGTTCGTAGGCCAAAATGATTTTTGACCAAGCAGCGGGTTCTAAATCAAATAATGCAATTTCCAATTGACTTTTAACTACTTCAAAATGTTTCTCTGCTTTTCTTTGATCCAGTTCTTCTCCAAAACAAAAAATGATTTCCATGTCGTGCTCAAGAGCAGTAACAACTTTTTCTTTTAATGAAAGGTCTGTTTCGTTATAATAGGCTCTTCTTTCAGAATGCCCTAAAATCACTTGATTGATTCCGATGCTATTGAGCATCCTCGCCGAGATCTCTCCCGTATAAGCTCCCGAATCAGCTGCATTCATGTTTTGAGCAATCACTTCCAAAGCGGTTCCTTCGGTTAAGGTTTTTGCTTGAACAAGATGGGTAAATGCAGGGGCAATTATCACCCTAACGTCTGACGGGATTGGATCAGAAAGCAAAGCTTCGATCAGTTGAGCAGTTTCATGCTTGTCATTGTTCAATTTCCAGTTTCCTGCTACGATTTTTTTTCTCATGTTTTTATTAATTTAGTTTTACTTGTGGATCGAGCTTAATGTAGATAAGATCGACTAAAATATTTATGATTATGAATAAGGTTGAAATGGTTAAAACAGCACCAATTATTACGGGAATGTCTAGGGTGTTCAGAGCGGTTACTATTTCTTTTCCCAGCCCTTTCCATCCAAAAATGTATTCTACAAAAACAGCTCCGGAAAGCAATGAGGCAAACCACCCAGAAACTGCGGTTACTACGGGGTTTAATGCGTTTTTAATTCCGTGCTTAAAAATCACATTAAATCGAGACAATCCTTTTGATTTCGCGGTTCTTATATAATCTTGTGATAGGATCTCTAATAGACTACCTCGCATCAATTGAATGATTACCGCCAAAGGCCTAATCCCTAAAACAAATGCGGGAAGTATTAAGTTTTTAAACATCAAGTGCCGTTCTTCTCCAAAATCGTCCATTTCAAAAAGACTGCCTGTCATATTAAGTTGGGTATAACGATTAAGTACAAAGCCAAACAACCAAGAAAATATAATTGCACTAAAAAAAGAAGGAACACTCATCCCTAAAGTACTGATCAGTTGTAGCCATCGATCTATCCAAGTATCTTTGTTTAAGGTGGCAATGACACCAAAAATTATTCCTAAAAAAATTGCAATTAAAATTGACGATATGGCCAGCACAATTGTATTGGGTAGGGTTTCCAAGATAATAGAAGAAACCTTTTTACCGCGTTTTTGATAAGAGCTTCTTAAATAGGGCGCTTTGATCGCGACTGAAAATATTGAATTATCAAGAATTTTAAACCCTGTGTATTTTTTATCTGAAAAATAAGAGAAATCTTCTTTTGCGCTGGAGTGATAGGAGATTATTGAAAGATCGTTGAGGTATAAAAAATATTGTTTAGCAACAGGAAGATCGAACCCAAATTTTTTCTTGACCAATTTCATTTGCTCACTGTCTTCTTTTTGATCTAGCATCATCTGAGCTGGATCACCCGGAAGCACGTTAAAAAGGAAAAAAACAATACTAACGACTCCGAAAAGTGTTAATAAAGCATAAAAAAACTTGGAAAGCAAAGGATAAAACATAACTGCTATTCAAAAGCTTTAAGGTGAATCAACGCGAAAACTGCATAATTAATGATGTCTTGATAATTGGCATCAATGCCCTCACTTACCAAAGTCTTTCCAGAGTTTTCTTCAATTTGTTTAACCCGCATCAATTTCTGCAAGATTAAATCCGTCAAAGAACTGACCCGCATGTCCCGCCAAGCTTCACCATAATCGTGATTCTTAGCCAACATCAGATCAAAAGTTAGCTTAAGATGCTTCTCATAATTTAACAAGGCAGCCTCCTGATCAAGATCGGGGCTTTCTGAAATCCCCAAATCAATCTGGATCAATGCCATGATTGAATAATTAATAATCCCCACAAATTCGGGAATTTCCCCTTCATCAACTTTTCGAGTTGTATTGATTTGCAAGCCTCTAATGCGTTGCGCCTTAATATATATTTGATCGGTTAATGAGGGAAGTCGAAGAATTCTCCATGCACTACCATAGTCTTGCATTTTCTTTTTGAAGAGTGACTTACAGTTGTCAATTACCCTGTGATATTGAAGTTGGGTAGTATCCATTTATATTGTAAAATTTAATGTAAATTTCGATAAATTTTTTAACTCCTTGAGGGCTTAAGGAAAAAGTTATTCAAAACTATTAAAATAAATCCATGACCCTAAACTGCAATGGTCAACTTATCGATCTAAATACTCCTAAAATAATGGGGATTCTCAATCTTACTCCAGACTCTTTTTATGATGGGGGAAAATATATTGATGTCGAAAATGCTTTAAGGAAAACAGAGGAAATGTTGCTTGACGGTGCTGCCTTCATTGACATTGGGGCTTTTAGTTCAAAACCAGGTGCCGAAGAAATCTCTGAAGAAGAAGAGTCAAGACGGTTGTTTCCAGTACTCGAGAAGCTTGTGGGTGAATTTCCTCATGCACTTTTTTCAATTGACACTTGCAGAAGTCAAATCGCCGATGAAAGTTTGAAAATTGGTGCCTGCATGATCAATGACATCTCAGGAGGGAAATTCGATTCTAAGCTCATGGAAGTTGTTGGAAAGCACAGTGCCCCTTATGTTTTGATGCACATGAAGGGAAGTCCTAAAAACATGCAAGACAATCCAAAATATGATGATATCATTCAAGAGATGCTTTATTATTTCTCAGAAAAAGTACAAGAAGCTTATGGGCATGGCATCAACGACATAATCATTGATCCAGGGTTTGGGTTTGGAAAAAATATTGATCATAATTATGAACTTTTAAAAAATCTGGAATTATTTCATGCTTTAAGACTCCCACTGTTAGTAGGGATTTCCAGAAAGTCGATGATCTATAAAAAACTAAACATCAAGCCCCAACAAGCTTTAAACGGAACAAGCGTATTGCATTCAGTAGCTTTGTTGAAAGGTGCTCAAATTTTAAGAGTCCATGATGTGAAGGAAGCCAAAGAATGTGTCGATTTATTGGAAACCCTACATTAGTTTCCTAATTTTACAAAAAGCCAATCCTTTGAGTAGATTTGATTTTCTCGATATTTCCTTCACAGATGTTTTAGACATACTGCTGGTAGCACTATTGTTATATTACTTGTACAAACTTCTTAAAGGAACAGTCGCGATCAATATTTTTATTGGAATTGTGATTTTCTATTTAATTTGGAAGCTTACCGACATCCTAAACCTGGACGTGTTAAGTAACATTTTGGGGAAATTTGTAAGTGTAGGATTTTTTGCTTTGATCGTAGTTTTTCAACAAGAAATAAGAAAATTTCTTTTACTCATTGGCTCTTCTAACTTTGCTTCAAAAAGAAATGTCATTCGTTATTTTAATTTTTTCAATCAAAATCAAGGAATTATTAAGATCGATTTAACGGCCTTACTTAGTGCCGCTGAAAAGATGGCAAACGAAAAAACAGGAGCCATCATCGTATTAGAAAGAGGGAATAATCTTGATTTTATAAAAAATACTGGGGATGAAGCCAATATTGAGGTGAGTGCCCAAATACTTGAAACCATATTTTTTAAGAATAGTCCCCTGCACGACGGTGCTATTATTATAAAAGACAATCAAATCATTGCTACCAGAGTGGTGCTTCCTGTTTCAGACTCAACAGCCATTCCTTCAAAGTTTGGTTTGAGACACAGAGCTGGTATCGGTATTAGTGAAAAAACCGATGCATTGGTCTTGGTTATTTCTGAGCAATCCGGTAAGATATCTTATATAAAAGATGGAGATTTTTGTAAGTTTAAAAACACTGAAGATCTTAAAAGAATGATAATAGAAGATCTTTCTATTTTCTAAAATAATTAAACAACTGAGGCTAAAAATTGAATTTTATGAAGCTGGGAATAGTGTCCTCCTCTATTTGCTAACAATTCCTTGTGCGACCCAATTTCAACGATTTTTCCTTTTTCCATAACAACAATACGGTCTGCATTTTTAATTGTTGAAAGTCGGTGGGCTATCAATATCGAAGTCTTTCCTTTTGTTATTTTCCTTGTTGCACTTTTAATCATTTCCTCAGCATAGGAGTCAATTGATGAGGTTGCCTCATCCAAAATGAGAATGCTTGGATTTGACAGATAAACTCTTAAAAAAGATATCAATTGGCGTTGACCTGAAGACAACATCACCCCTCTTTCCTTAACATTGTATTGATATCCTCCCGGAAGCGAGAGGATAAAATCGTGAACCCCGATTTCCTTGGCTGCATAATAAACATCTTCTTCATCGATATCGGTGTCATAAAGCGTAATGTTATTGTAAATCGTGTCTGCAAAAAGAAAAACATCTTGGAGCACAATTCCGATGTGTTTTCGCAGCCCGTTTAAAGAGAAATCTTTAATGGAATTTTTATCTAATAAAATTAAACCTTCATCAAACTCATAAAAGCGGGAAAGCAAATTTATAATGGTTGACTTTCCTGCCCCGGTTGCACCTACTACAGCAATTTTTTCCCCTGGTTTTATTTCTAGGTTGATGCCATGAAGCACTTTTTCTCCAGTTACATAAGAAAATGTAAGGTTTTTTATACTAATACCCCCATGGATTTTATCCGGATTTAAAGTTCCAAGGTCTTCTATTTGACTTTCAGTTCTTAATATTTTAAAAATCCTATCTGCTGCAACCATTCCCATTTGAAGGGTGTTAAATTTATCTGCAATGTGGCGTAATGGTCTGAAAAGCATTTGAGACATTTGAATAAACAAAAAGATTTGACCTAAGGTTATGGCGCCACCAGCTGCCACGTTGAGACCGCCAAACCAGACCAATAAACCAATGGTAAGGGAAGATGCTATTTCAGCAACAGGGAAAAAGATGGAATTAAACCAAACCGTTTTGAGCCATGCTTTTTTATGCTTCTCATTTATACTTTTAAAGTTTTGATATTCGATTTTCTCTCTGTGAGACAATTGTACTATTTGCATCCCACTAATTCTTTCTTGAACAAAAGAATTGAGGTTGGCCACTTGCAGCCTTACTTCTTCAAATGCTATTTTCATTGACTTCTGAAACAAACGGGTCGCATATAAGATCAACGGGAGAATTGAAAAAACAATTAATGATAATTTCCAATTGACAACCAGCATGACAATAATAACCAATCCCATTTTCAGAAAGTCAGCGATGATCATAAAGAGTCCTTGCGAAAAAATACTAGCAATTGTTTCCACATCATTTACAGCCCTAGTAACCAGCCTACCGATTGCAGATTTGTCAAAATAAGACATTTTGAATCCTATTATTTTTTTATAGAGTGTTGCTCTCAAGTCGCGAATCACATTCTGACCCAAGCCGTTGGCGAAATAAACAAATAGAAACTGAAAAATAACTTCCAACAGAAGGGCGGCGAGCATCAAGCAAATAATCAGCAGCATGCCATCATAATCCTTTGGTCGAATGTAGTCGTCCACAGCAACTTTTAGCAAATAAGGGGAAAGTGTTGAGAAAATTGAAAGAAGAATTGCTGCTCCCATAACAAAATAATAAATCCCTTTGTAAGGTTTAACATAATGCATCAATTCTGAAAATATCTTCAAGTCAAAAATCTTCCCTTTTTCTTTATTCATTTTATAAAAATATACTTTTTGGATAGGTGATTTTGGTTAAAAACAAACCTTTTGCAGGAACCGATAGGCCCGCTTCACTTCTGTTTTTACTTTCTATTATTTTTCTAAAATCATTTAAATCTTGTTTTTTCAACCCGATTTCTAAAAGTGTTCCCACAATGGCTCGTACCATATTTCTTAAAAAACGATCGGCCGAAATATTAAAGACATAATGAGAGCCTTTTGCTGTCCACTGTGCATGTTTTATTTTACAAAGAAAGGTTTTTACATCCGTTTTGGTCTTTGAAAAACATTCAAAGTCTTCATATTCAAACAAGATTTTCGCCGCTTGATTCATCAATTCAATATCAGGAATGGATCTAATATGATAATGACGATGTGCTTCAAAAGGATCCTTTTCGGTGCACATGTGATACTCATAGGAGCGTTCCGTTGCATCAAAACGCGCATGGGCATTGTTGCTTACTTTAAAAAGATTTTTCACCGCTATGTCTCTAGGAAGATAGCTGTTCAATTGGTAGACAAGCTGTTTTTCCTTCTTTCCGTCAAGTTCTGCATCAAAATGTGCAATCATTTGTTTGGCGTGAACTCCTGTATCAGTCCTTCCTGCTCCAAAAACAGGGGTCTCTTTTCTTGTTGTCGTAAATAAAGCTTCTTCAATCACTTGCTGAACACTGGTCACGTTTGGCTGGCGCTGCCATCCATGATAAGCGTCCCCTAAATAGGAGAAATCGAGAAAATACCTAGACTGACTCATTTATTATTAATTCCAAACAAAGATATTGGTTTTAATCGTTTTAATAAATCTAAAATTAAAATGCTAATTAAATTTATATTTGACACCAATTAGACGCCCTTTAAAAAACAAATATTTAATTTTTAAAAGTTGAAAAAAATATTATTAATCTCTGACACGCACGGACATTTGGATGAGGCTATTTTAAAATATGTCAAACAAGCAGATGAAGTATGGCATGCTGGGGATATAGGAATTGCAAAAGTTACGGATGAACTAACCAAATTGAAACCAATACGGGCAGTTTATGGAAATATTGATGGCCATGAATTGAGAAGTATATTTAAAGAAGACTTGAGGTTCAATTGTGAAGGTGTCGAAGTATTTATGACTCATATTGGAGGATATCCTGAGCGTTACAATCCGAGAGTAAGAAAATTACTTCAAAGAGAAAGACCTAAACTGTTCATTTGTGGGCATTCTCACATCTTAAAAGTAATGTCCGATAAAAAGCTGGGGATACTTCATATGAATCCGGGGGCAGCTGGGGTCTATGGGTTTCACAAAATAAGAACGATGCTGAGATTTACTCTTGACAAAGGTAAAATCGAAAACCTAGAGGTCGTTGAACTGGGTGATAGAGGAAAAGTTTAACGAATACGGTCGAGAGAACGAATGAGATTTTGATCTTTTTTGATTCCTTTATTTGCAAAAAGAATTAGTAAAATACTTGATGACGGAACCAACAACCACAAATCCTCATTACTAAATCCTTCCCAAAAAGCGAATGATATTGAGAGTATAATTAGTACCACCCAATGAAGAAAGAGTTGAATTCGATTCAGTAACAATTGAATTTTTCTCTTTTTAAAAAAGAAGATCGTAGACAAAACAAACAGAGCTGAAAAAGATAAATAGAGAACAAAATCACTTGAAATACTGGTCGTTATTGTGTATTCAAGAGTCTTAGGGATGGCGAAATAAACTTGGGCCACTCCATACAAGCACAACATGAGGACTAAAAAAACAGTTTGAACTCTTTGAATCATTTACTTAAATTTATAACAAAAATAAGTTTTTTTAAAAACAATGTTGGTTTAAAATAAAATTTGTAATATTGTCCTGTAGCAATACTAATCTTCGCTACCCACAGACCATATTTTCGATATTATATTAATCATTTATTCTTACCGTAATTAATACTTTCGTATGTACGAAATAGCAACGCTAAAAAGTAAAAAACTTTCTGATTTACAAGAAATAGCCAAAACTCTCGGAGTTAAAAGAATGGCAGGCTTAAAGAAACTAGAGCTGATCTATCAAATCATAGACATTGCAGCAATTAAAGCTGTCGCCGAAGAAAAAGAGGCCGGTCCTGTAATTTCTAAGAAATTAGAGACTAAACCTGTTAAAAAAGCAGCACCTCTAAAAGCAAAGGTCAAATCTGAGGAAAAAAAGCCCGCAGAAGCCAAAGAACAAAAAAGTGCTAAGCCTGAAGAAAAAAGATCAAAGCCTGTTCAAGGGAATAACAACAACAACGCGAACAAAAACAACCCGAACAACCCGAACAACCCCAATAATAATAACAATAAGAACAACAATAATAACCAAAAACGAAAAAGAGAAGAGGTTAATCACAATAGAGATAATAGAAATCGTTATCGTGAGCCTGATTTTGAATTTGAGGGAATTATTGATACTGAGGGGGTTTTAGACATGATGCCTGAAGGGTATGGATTTTTAAGATCTTCCGATTTTAATTACCTATCCTCTCCTGATGATGTATATGTATCTCAATCACAGGTGCGTCTTTTTGGATTGAAAACAGGAGATACTGTTCTTGGGACTGTTCGTCCACCAAAGGAGGGAGAAAAATACTTTCCTTTGATTAAGGTAAATAAAATTAATGGGCTAGACCCCAAAGTAGTGCGTGATAGAGTTTCTTTTGAGCACCTAACCCCTCTTTTCCCCGACGAAAAATTCAATATTGCAGACAAACAAAGCACTGTTTCAACAAGAATCATTGACTTGTTCTCTCCTATTGGAAAAGGACAGAGAGGAATGATTGTTTCCCAACCCAAAACTGGTAAAACAATGCTTTTAAAGGACATAGCAAACGCCATTGCTGCAAACCACCCTGAAGTTTATCAATTGATATTATTAATTGATGAAAGACCTGAGGAAGTAACTGATATGCAACGTAACGTTGACGGAGAAGTAGTCGCTTCAACTTTTGACGAACCCGCCGAGCGCCATGTGAAAGTGGCGAACATTGTGCTCGAAAAAGCCAAAAGAATGGTTGAATGTGGACATGACGTTGTCATTCTACTCGATTCAATTACCCGATTGGCAAGAGCTTACAATACAGTCCAGCCTGCTTCTGGTAAGATTTTGAGTGGAGGAGTTGATGCAAATGCACTTCACAAGCCCAAAAGATTTTTTGGAGCGGCAAGAAACATAGAAGGAGGAGGATCTTTATCAATCATTGCAACCGCTTTGACAGACACTGGATCGAAAATGGATGAAGTCATCTTTGAAGAATTTAAAGGTACGGGTAATATGGAACTTCAGTTAGACAGAAGAATCGCTAACAGAAGGATTTTCCCTGCCATAGACCTCGTTTCATCAAGTACTCGAAGAGATGACATGTTATTAGATGAAAAGACCTTACAACGCATGTGGATTATGAGAAAGTATTTGGCGGACATGAATCCAGTAGAAGCAATGGAATTTGTAAATGATCGCTTTAGGAAAACTAAAAACAACGAAGAATTTCTGATTTCAATGAATTCATAACAAAAAAAGCTTTCCATTTAGGAAAGCTTTTTTTTTGATAACATGTCACGTCCTGAGGTAAAAAAGATAACACATAAAAAAATCTCCGAGAGTTACAACCCTTGAAGATTTAATACTATTTTCTTAAAAACCAATTAAGGTTATTTATGACCAGTCGTTAACTACAATTAAAGTTTCTCAACAAACTTCGCCAACTTTGATTTGATATTTGCAGCCTTGTTAGAGTGAATAATATTCTTCTTAGCTAATTTATCAACCAAAGAAACAACAGTTGGAAATTGAATTAAGGCTTCTTTCTTATCGGAAGTGCCTCTTAGTTTTCGAATTGCGTTACGTGTTGTTTTGTGTTGAAAACGATTGCGTAGACGTTTCTTGTCGTTAGAACGAATTCTTTTTAATGCGGATTTGTGATTTGCCATTTGTAATGTTTTAAATCTGTAGCCCGTAGGGGAGTCGAACCCCTCTTTCTAGGATGAAAACCTAACGTCCTAACCGATAGACGAACGGGCCATTATTTTCAGTTGGCAAATTTAGAAGAAAAAAATTATTAAACAACCGAAAACAACACCAATTTTAATTAATTATTTTTTGGTCAATCTCAATTTTTTAAAGGGCATCAAGTTCTTTTCCTAAAATTTCTTAAATTTGGTATAACCCTAAATTGAACTATCAAATGAAAAACCTACTTCATCTGTCTTTAACATTATTATTCTCTGGTCTACTCTTTGCCCAACAAGACTTCCAAGCTGAACGAAAACATGCAAATGTTGAAAGCGACCATTTGGCGGTTCAGGGATATGACTTAATCTCCTATTTCAAAGAAAATAAACCCCTAAAAGGAGATTCAACATGGAAAAGTTCTCATAACGGACTGATTTATTTTTTCTCAAGTGAGGCAAATAAATTAATGTTTGACAAAAATCCAGAAGAATATTTACCTCAATTTGGCGGATGGTGTGCCTATGCGATGGGTCAAAAGAACAAAAAAGTCGAGATTAACCCCCAAGCTTACAGCATAGAAAATGGAAAATTATATCTATTCTACAGAAGTTATTTTAACGACACCCTAGAGAAATGGAATGAAAACAACGATAACCTTAGAATAGCTGCCGAAAGTAATTGGTCCAAAACGATCTCTAAAAAATAAATACCTCACTTATGAAAGATAAAATCTCTGTGATCCTCAGGATCATTATTGCGATATTACTGGTGCAAACCCTCTACTTTAAATGGGGGGATCATGCGCAAGCCATTCATATTTTTGACACCATTGGACTGGAACCCTATGGCAGGTATGGCTTGGGGTTCATTGAGCTCGTCACTGCTGTACTATTGTTGCTTAAAAAAACTCAATTAAAAGGATCATTGATATGCCTACTACTTATGATCGGTGCTATTTGTTCACATCTGTTCACTCCAATCGGAATTATTGTTGAATGGGACGGATTGAATGATGGTGGAAATCTTTTTGCTTTGGCATTAATTTGCTTAGTATTTTCAATCGCTAATCTAATCCTTAACAAGGAGCGCCATCATTTTGATTTAAAGACAATTATAAAGAACTAAAAGATTATTTTTTGTGTGGTTTGTTAATTTAAAAAAATACTTGCATTATGAATTTTGGCCCTTTGGAATATTTTATATTCCGGCCTATTTTTATTATGTGATTCTTGCTGTAAAATCCAAAAACCCATTTTATTTTACTGTCCTCAATGAATGTATGGAGAATGCTGGTGCATTTTTATGTTCTAAATCAAATTACTTGAAACATTTTGAGTCAAAGTGGTTGCCAAAAACAATACTTGTCGATTCGAGTATAGATGAATCAGATCTTAAACAATCACTCCGACTACAAAAAATTGATTTCCCTTTGATCGCTAAGCCGGACATGGGCGAACGAGGAAAGGAAGTTGAAAAGATTGACTCTTTTAATGATTTAATTATTCATCTTCAGAAATCCTCCTATACTTCTGTTCTTATTCAGGAGTATATCGACTACCCAAATGAATTAGGGGTTTTGTATTATAAAAAACCCAATGGTGAGACTTGCATCAGTTCAATCGGTGAAAAGGAATTCTGTAAAATCATTGGTGATGGAAAGTCAAGTTTTGAATCATTGCTTAAAAAAAACATCCGAGCAATAAATCGAATGGAGGACTTTAAGGCTAAGTTTAAATCCTACAGCCATAAGATCATAGCAAAAGGAGAGGTAGTCCTCTTAGAGCCTATCGGAAACCACAACAGGGGCACCACATTTCTTGATGCAAGACACAAAAAGTCAAAACACCTCATGGAATGTGTTGAGGAATGGGCAAATGCACTCCCAAATTTTGATTATGGTAGATTTGATATTAAAATTAATAACTGGGATGCCTTTGAACAAAAAAAAGGAATTAAAATCATTGAAGTTAATGGTGTAAATTCAGAACCTATTCATATTTACGATCCCAAATACAATATTTTTAAGGCCTATAAGGATCTGTTTCTTCATATGAAAATCATTCAACAAATTGCCTTTCATAAAATGAAAAACAATGCCTCCCCCCTCACCTTCTTTGAATTTTATAATCAAACAATAACCTATTATTTTAAAAAAACAAAACACCCCAAATGGAAATTAAACACCACAAAATCGTATTAAATGCTCTTAAACAACTATTAATAAAGTTGCCAAAAAATAAATTTAATGAGCCGAGTGAGTTTCTCTTTGGCGCAACCATTGGTGAACATTTTAGACATATCGTAGAGTTTTACCAGTGCTGTTTAAACAGTAAAGGCAATACTTCCCTAAATTATGATTTAAGAAAAAGAAATCTTGAGATGGAATCCAACCCTAAATATGGGTTAATTATTTTAAACTCACTTTTGGAGGAAATTGAAAATCTGTCAGATGTAAAAAACACAAAAACGATTCATTTGAGCGCATCCTTTGAGCCCAATGAACTAGATAGCGCTGAGAGTTCTTTTTTCAGAGAACTGACTTATTGTTTAGATCATTGCATTCATCATCAGGCACTCATAAAAATTTCTCTGAAACAATTTGGGTATTTAGACCTTGTAGACCGAAATTTTGGTGTTGCCTTTTCAACTCAAAGATACAGAGATCAATGTGCATCGTAAGCTATATACCCACAGAAAAAGGTTTTTACTTCACTTCTAATAGAGATGAAAATCAATTAAGAAAAACATTAACCCCACGAACTTATTCGCATGGGGTTCACCGTTTGACCTATCCCAAAGACATGGAAAAAGGAGGAAGTTGGCTCGCTATTCATGCCAACCAAAATAGACTGGGTTGTATATTAAATGGTAAGCATCTAACCGAAGAAGAGAAAAAAAAATATACTGTTAGTCGAGGAAATATTCTTTTAGACCGCCTTCGAGGTGAAAATCCGTTGACATTTGACAAAACCAATTTGATCTATGTTGCGCCATTCTTATATTTGAATTTAGTCTTTAAGTCTTCTCCACTGTGGTCAAAATATTTTTGGGATGGAAAGATATTAATTAAAGAAGAATTGGACATAAACACCCCCTACATTTGGACGGCACCCTCGTTGTATGACTTCAAAACAACAGAGATTATTCAACAAAAGTTTCTTTCTTTTTGTGAAAATGTACAAAACATAAAAACAGAAAATGTGATCGAACTTCACGAGGAATTAAAAAGCTATTTGCCTGAATCTGCTGTGAGGAAAGCCAATGGAAACCTTCGCACAACAAGTGTGACGCATTTTTCAAACTTAGGAGGTAAACAAAAACTTTTTTATAAAGATATATTAGCGGACAAACGCTACAATTACCAACTTTAACTTTTTAATATGCTTTTGCGAAAAGAACGCGCTGAACAGAAGGTTTTCCTGAATAAACACAAACACCATCTTCTTTATCGCCTTCCAAAGGGATACACCTGATGGTTGCCTTAGTCGCTTTTTTAATTGCTTCTTCTGTCGCTGAAGTTCCATCCCAATGGGCAGAAATAAATCCAGTTTTAATAGACAATACTGATTGAAATTCTTCAAAATTATCAACCGCTGTTATGTGCTCCTCTCTAAAGTTTAAAGCTTTGGTGTATAAACGATCTTGAATCTCTTTTAGCGTTTTTTTGATATGGTCACTGATTCCTTCCAAAGGAACTGATGATTTTTCTAGCGTATCTCGCCTTGCCATTTCGACAACATTATTCTCAAGATCACGTGGTCCAATGGCAATTCTAATGGGCACGCCTTTTAATTCATAATCATTAAACTTATATCCAGGCTTAAAATTATCACGGTTATCATATTTCACAGAGATTCCCTGACTAATAAGCGATTCCTTAAGTGGAACTGCCACTTTAGAAATTTCGTCCAATTGGTCATCTCCTTTGTATATCGGCACAATAACGACCTGAATAGGTGCGAGATTTGGAGGCAACACCAAGCCCTTGTCATCACTGTGAGTCATGACGAGTGCACCCATCAAACGGGTAGAAACTCCCCATGAAGATGCCCACACATGTTCGAGTTTTCCTTCTTTAGTGGCAAACTTTACATCAAATGCCTTTGCGAAGTTTTGACCTAAAAAATGTGAAGTTCCTGCTTGAAGTGCTTTACCATCTTGCATCAATGCTTCAATGCAATAGGTTTCTTCAGCGCCAGCAAAACGTTCACTTTCGGTCTTAACTCCCTGAATTACGGGGATTGCCATAAAGTTTTTTAGAAAATCAGCATACAAGCCATTGATCAATAAGGTTTCTTCCAACGCCTCTGCTTTTGTAGCATGAGCAGTATGTCCTTCCTGCCATAAAAATTCGGCAGTTCTTAAAAATAATCTAGTTCTCATTTCCCAACGAACAACATTTGCCCATTGATTAATAAGTATCGGAAGGTCTCTGTAAGATTGAATCCAATTTTTATAAGTACTCCATATGATCGCTTCGCTGGTAGGGCGTACAACCAACTCTTCTTCTAGCTTTGCTTCTGGATCAACAATCAATTTTCCATTATTATCAGGGTCGTTCTTCAATCGATAATGTGTAACTACGGCACATTCTTTTGCAAAACCTTCTGCATTTTTTTCTTCTGCTTCGAATAAACTTTTTGGAACGAACAAAGGGAAGTAAGCGTTTTCATGCCCGGTTGCTTTAAACATTTTATCTAACTCGGCTTGCATTTTCTCCCATATCGCAAAGCCATACGGTTTTATAACCATACAACCTCTGACAGCAGAAGTTTCGGCCAAGTCTGCCATTACGACAAGTTCGTTATACCATTTAGAATAATCTTCGCTGCGTGATGTTAATTTTTTCCCCATAAGAAGTTTGGCACAGATTTTGTTTTTATATTGGTAATTAATCTAATGATGCACAAAACTACTATTTTTTCTGTCATTCATTAAAAAAACTGTCAACTATGAGAACAATAAAAAATTTAAATCCGTTTAATAAATTAATTGCTTTTTCTCTTGTATTGACATTTCTATCCTGTGGAAGCTATCAAGGGTCTTCTTACTATGCCGCTGATGGGATTTATGGCAGTTCATCGGTTGAAAGACCTGAAGTGCGTCCAGAAACTCAAAATGCTAAAAATGGTGATAAATATCAGAACTATTTTAGTAATATAGCAGATGATTATTCTTCTATAGATGATGGGCAGGATTATGCTTACACAGATACTGAAAACTATTCTAGTCAAACCAATACTGGTAATGTTCAAGTAAACTCTCAAGCACCATGGGGTGCAAGTACGAATAGAACAGAAGTTTATTTAGTCAATAACAATCCCTGGAATGGTTTTTACGGAAATAATTTGGGTTATGGTGGATTCTATTTCGGAGGGTTCAACGATCCTTATTGGAGTCCCTATCGACCTTATGATTTTTATAGAGGTTATTACCGTGGTCCTCGTTGGGGCATTGGTTTCTACTCACCCTTCAGAAACTTTGGATATGGTTTTAATTATTATGCTCCTTATCACAGGTTTAATCGATACAGAAATTATGCTTATAACCGACCTTATTCAAGGTATGGTTTGAATAGAGGCTATTCAAGGTATTCTCGTTCCAAAACCTCCAGAGGTGGAAGGTCTTCTCAAACTGTTGCTAGGTTGAATCGATCAACTAATCGTTCAACAACCAGCAGACAAACGTCAGGTGTCAGCACCAGAGTTTCTGGCGCTAACAATATAGTTCATTATAATGCAGGTAGGTCTTCTCAAAATCGTGTAAGAACTTCTGATGTTACTTCCCAAGCGGCTAATAATCGTCAACCAAACACCGTACGAACCTCTACCTCCACCCCAAAAAAGGTGATTTATACCCCCTCCAGCGGAAGAGTAAGGTCTGCGGCCAATAAACCAGCGACAACAACTAGAAAGTCAAATTCAAGTAGTAATCAAAACTACAATGCTGGCAGAAGTAGCGCCAATACTAGCAGCTATAAATCGACCAATTACAATTCCCGAAGAAGTTCTTCTTCCCCCTCCTACAGTTCTGGGAGAAGCAGCAGTAGTAGTTCAAGTGGTCGGGGAAGTAGTAGAAGTAGTGGAAGAAGCTCAAGAGGTCGTTAATTAATCACAAATTTCAAAACATGAAAACTAAAAACATATTAATTGTTTTAACGCTATTCCTATATACAAACCTGACTTTAGGACAGTACATAGAAGACGCATTGCGATACGCTCGTCCCCAGTTAACAGGAACGGCAAGGTTTGTAGCCCTTGGAGGGGCTTTTAATGCCCTCGGAGGTGACATGTCTGCCATAAGTGAGAACCCTGCTGCTGCTGCTGTCTTTTTACACTCAGAATTGGGCGTTTCTTTAAATTATACTAAAAACCAAATTGATGCTGGTTATTTTAATAATTTTAGAAATATCAATTCAGGAGCAACCAACATCGACCAATTTGGAATTGTTTTTGTCATGACCAATGGAAGTAGTGATTTTTCAAAATTGAGTTTTGCTTATAATTTTAAAGGAGACCAACGTTTTGATTCTAAATTTAATGCTTATGGGGTCAATCCAAGTAAAGGGATAGATGATTATTTTTTATCCTTTGCACAAGGAGTTCGGTTTGTTAATATTGACTTAGCAGATGGTGAAAGAGTTCCTAATGTCTATCAATACCTAGGAGACAACATCGGTTTCGATGCCCAACAAGCATTTTTGGGCTATCAATCCTACATCATAAACCCATCGTTTGAGGTCTCCAACAACACAGACTATATTTCAGCTAGTAATCCTCAAAAAAACAGTTTAAATCACAATTTTTTTGTGACTGAGACGGGTGCAAATAAAAAACACAGTTTTACCGTCAGTACCCAATACAGGGATAATTTGTATTTAGGAATGAATATAAACAGTTATAACAGCGAATTTAAAAGAACTGATTACTTGCGTGAAAACAATTATGGAGATGGTTCAGACTTCATTGAAACTGAGTTTGAAAATGAGCTCTCAACCCTAGCAGATGGATTTTCTATTCAACTAGGAGCAATCTACAAACCTTCTCCAAACATTCGCCTTGGGTTGAGTTATCAAAGCCCTACTTGGTATCGTATTCAGGAAGAACTTGTTCAATATGTTGCTACTTATAGAGAAGACAGTAGTGACGAGGTCGATCCTCAAATCATTAACCTCTATGAATACAACGTCAAAACTCCTTCAAAACTTTCTACAGGATTGGCCTACATATTTGGCAGTAAAGGATTAATCAGTATTGAATACAATCTGGTTAACTTTCAAAACATTGAGTTTGACACCCAACAAGGAAATGATGATTCTATTAATCTAAACAAAGAAATTAAATCCACCCTAAAAAAGGCAGCAACTTATCGTATTGGAGGAGAATATCGCATAGAAGAATTAAGTTTAAGAGGCGGATATTTCTCTCATCAGAACCTCAATAAAACAACACCTGATTTCAGCAAAGGATACTCCTTGGGTATTGGGTATGATTTTGGCGGAAGCAACCTAAGTGCCACCTTTCTTAAACAAAAATCAGAAAGGACAGAGCTCATTTATCAACAAGGACTTAAGGATCCTATTGATCTTAATAAAGAACAGGTTCAAATAGTTGTTACCTATTCCCTAAAACTTTAATCGAAATTCTTAGCTGAGAATCGCTAAAGAGTCCATTTACCTTATTTAATTAATTCATAAATAACTATATTTGTGCCACTTAAATGCACTATGAAGACAGAAAACATATTAATTGATAATCAAGATGATTTGGCGGACAACCACCATGGGACCTCTGCGGAAACTCCTCTTAGAAAAGACGCTTTCGTTCTAAGTAATGTTGAAAAAACATTACTTATTGAAGAAAAAATTCAGGAGATCCTTGAAGTCTTAGGAATGGACCTAACAGATGACAGCATGAGCGGGACTCCTCGTAGGGTCGCCAAGATGTTTGTTAATGAGATCTTTAGTGGTTTGGATCCTAAGAACAAACCAAAATCCTCAACTTTTGAAAACAAGTATAAATACGGTGAAATGTTGGTTGAGAAAAACATCACCCTCTACTCTACTTGCGAGCATCATTTATTGCCAATCGTTGGAAAAGCGCACATTGCTTACATCTCAAGTGGAACAGTCGTGGGTCTGTCTAAGATGAATCGGATTGTAGATTATTACGCCAAACGACCTCAAGTTCAAGAAAGACTGACTCTTCAGGTTGTTAATGAACTCAAGAAAGTGTTAAAAACTGAAGATGTTGCTTGTGTGATTGATGCCAAACATTTGTGTGTTAATTCAAGAGGGATAAGCGATATTAGTAGCAGCACTGTAACTTCTGAATTTTGTGGGAAGTTTAAAGAAAAAGATGTTAAAAGAGAGTTTTTAGATTACATAAAATTAGATACTGAATTTTGATTGATAGCTCGCTAGTCGTTTTCAATTCCTTGAGTGGTAAAAAAGAACCTTTTGTGCCACTGGTTGAAGGTCATGTTGGGATGTATGTTTGTGGACCAACGGTCTATAGCAATGTTCATTTGGGAAACTGCAGGACTTTTATTTCTTTTGATTTAATTTATAGATATTTAAAGCACCTAGGATATAAAGTTCGTTACGTTAGAAACATTACGGATGCAGGTCATTTAGAAAATGATGAGGATGTTGGAGAAGATCGAATTTCTAAAAAAGCAAGGCTTGAAAAAATAGAACCTATGGAAGTTGTTCAGTTTTACACTGTAGACTTTCACCGAATATTAGAAAAGTTCAACAACCTTCCCCCAGGAATAGAGCCAACAGCAACAGGTCACATCATTGAACAAATCGAATTGGTAAAAGATATTCTCAATGAGGGTTTTGCCTATGAAGTTAATGGTTCTGTCTATTTTGATGTTTTAAAGTTCAATGAATCTCATCGTTATGGAAAACTAAGTGGAAGAAAAATAGAGGATCTCATTCACAACACCCGAACCCTTGACGGGCAAAGTGATAAAAAAAATCCACAAGACTTTGCGCTTTGGAAAAAAGCAGAACCGCAGCACATCATGCGATGGCCTTCTCCTTGGAGTGATGGCTTTCCCGGTTGGCACCTCGAGTGTACGGCAATGAGCACCAAATACCTTGGGGCTTCTTTTGATATTCATGGCGGAGGAATGGACTTAAAATTCCCTCATCATGAATGTGAAATTGCCCAAGCAGAAGCAATTAATAAAAAATCCCCCGTAAAATACTGGTTGCATGCCAATATGCTGACTTTGAATGGGAAAAAAATGGCTAAATCTACTGGAAATAATATTCTTCCAATGGACCTGTTTACGGGTAAGAATGAAATGTTTAAGAAACCTTATTCTCCTGAAGTGTTTCGGTTTTTCATGCTTCAAGCCCACTACACTAGCATTTTAGACATTAGCGAAGATGCTTTAAATGCTTCAGAAAAGGGTTATTTCCGTTTGATGGAGGCCGTAAATAAGTTACCTGAGCTTGAACCAGCAAATGAGGACGGAGCATTTGACACAAAAGAGTGGCTCAAAAAATGTTATGCTGCAATGGATGATGATTTTAATAGCCCGCTATTAATCGCCCAGCTTTTTGATGCTGTAAAATTCATAAATCTTGTTATTCATAAAAACCATCCGATTGGCGTTTCCCAATGGGAGACTTTAAGCAAGATGATGCCTGAATTTATTCACGAGGTTTTGGGAATTGCAACAGAACAAAAAACAAGCTCTGATACAACACTTAAACTTACTGGTGCTGTTGATTTATTAATAAAACTCAGGAATAAAGCGAGAGAGAATAAGGACTTTGAAACTTCAGATCAAATCAGGGACCAGCTTATGGAATCTGGCATTCAATTGAAGGACAGTAAAGAGGGAACTACATTTTCAATTGATTAATTTCTTTGAAAAATGAGAAAAATTTTAATTTTTCCTTTTATAATTTTGATTAAAACCTATCAAATACTCATCTCCCCATTATTTCCCCCCAGTTGTCGGTTCACCCCTACCTGCTCTCAATATGCATTAGAAGCTTATAAAAGACATGGTCTTTTTAAGGGTAGTTTTCTTACTTTGAAAAGGCTCTCTATGTGCCACCCATGGGGAGGAAAAGGTCATGATCCTGTTCCATAGTGAAGATTAAATATTAAAATAAAAGATTTACATTACTTTTAACCAACAAATAGATTAAAAACTAAAAATGATATTATTGAAATTTAATTGGGCTCCCAGCTCAACACTCTTCGAGATTGGAGGCTTTGGCATTCACATCTACAGTTTAATGTTCATTGTCGCTTTTGTATTGGGGCTTCGCATTTATAAGAAAATTTTTATCAAAGAAAAAGTAGATCTAAAGTATCTCGAACCCATTTTTATATATATGGTGATTTCTACACTATTGGGCGCCAGACTTGGAGACGTGTTTTTTTACAGTTGGGATTATTATCAAAACCATTGGGTAGAAATATTACTTCCCATTAGAGGGAATCCTTCTAAAGACTTGTTTTTTGGTTTAATCTCTGGTTACGAATTTATTGGTTTTAGGGGGTTGGCAAGTCATGGTGCCACGATTGGTGTCCTTATTGGCTTGTATCTTTACCAAAGAAAATACAAGTTCAAACCACTGATTTGGATTTTAGATCGATTGGTCATTCCAATAAGTATTGGTGCTGCTTTTGTTAGAATTGGAAACTTTTTTAATTCCGAAATTGTTGGGAAATACACAAATACAAATGTAGGAGTAGTTTTTCAAAACAGAGGAGAAGTACTTCCGAGACACCCAGCACAGCTGTATGAAGCCTTTGGCTATATCATTCTTTTCTTTACAATAAAAAAATTCTATGACAATGGTTTTGGGGAAAGAAAAGGATTCCTCTTAGGATTTTTCTTTACAAGTCTTTTCACCATTCGTTTTATAGTAGAATACGTCAAGGAAAGTCAAGGAGGGTTTGAAGAAATATTACCAATGTTCACCACGGGACAATGGTTAAGTATTCCATTCATTTTAGTAGGAATTTTTATTATGTTCTATTCTAAAAAAAATCAAATATTATAAACCAATATACCCCAATACTATGGAAAATAAAATGAATCCTGACCTACTGGAAAAATTAAAATATCCGATTGGAAGATTTGAGCGCGTAGAGAAACTTGACAAAGAAACATTAGATACTTATACCCTAAAACTGCTTGATTTTCCTAAAATCTTGGAAAAGGCAATTCAAAGCTTTTCAGAAGGCGATTTTAAGCGCACTTACCGCCCTGGAGGGTGGAACATTGCTCAAGTGATTCATCACCTTGCAGACAGTCACATTCAATGTTACGTTCGATTTAAACACGCGTTACTTGAAGACACTCCCTCCATAAAAGATTATACAGAATCCGAATGGGCAGAACTTCCTGATGCGACTCAAACCGATGTCAAATCAAGTATTGCAATTCTAAAGGGCATACACCAACGGTGGACAACATTGATCGGCCAAATGAAAACTGAGGAATTTGAGAAATCTTATTATCATCCTGGCAAAGGAAAACATTACCCACTCTATACCGTGGTTGCCTTATACGCATGGCATTCTTACCATCATTTGGCGCACATCAACAATATCCAATAAAAAAGTCGTACCCTGGGGGTACGACTTAATTTACAAATATTATTTATTGAGGTTTATTTAGACTCCTCAATTGGTTTTTTCTTTTGTGTATCGAACATTACAGGAGTTGCGATGAATACCGAAGAATAAGTTCCGACAACCACCCCAACAATCAATGCAAACATAAACCCTCTGATTGATTCTCCTCCAAAGATAAATATCGCAAGCAATACGATGAGCGTGGTTAAAGAAGTGTTTAAGGTTCTACTTAAAGTACTATTTAAGGCAGAATCAACAGTCTTGTCAAATTCCCATTTGGTATGTTCCCCTACAAATTCTCGAATACGGTCAAATACAACCACCGTATCATTCAAGGAATATCCAATCACCGTCAGTATAGCGGCAATGAATGCCTGATCAATTTCCATGCTAAAGGGCATGAATTTATAAGTTAGAGAAAATATTCCCAATACGATCAATACATCATGGAAAACAGCGGTAACTGCTCCTAGGGAGAATTGCCATTTTCTAAATCTCAGTAAGATATATAAGAAAACTACGATCAAAGAACCGATGACGGCTAAGAAAGAATTTTTCTTAATATCATCTGCAATTGTCGGCCCTACTTTTATTGAAGACATAATTCCTACTTGCTTACTATCAGATCCATTTACAAATTGATCGTAAGTGAGTCCATCAGGTAAATAAGACTGTAAAGAAGTGAATAAAATATTTTGAATTTCGTTATCTACCTCTAAACCTTCAACTTCAACTTTATATTTTGTTGTGATTTTCAATTGATTTTCTTCTCCAAAAGTCTTCACTTGTGCGCTTCCCAAACCTGTAGAAAGATTGGTTTGAATCTCAGTAGGATTAACTATTTGATCGAAACGAACCGTATAAGATCGTCCTCCAACAAAATCAACTCCTTGATTAAGACCTTGAAAACTTAAAGAAACCAAACTAATAATTATAAAAATCCCCGAAATAACATAGGCAACTTTTCTTTTCTGAAGAAAATTGATGTTGATATTGGTGAAAAGTGATTTCGTAAGTTTTGTACTAAATGAAATGTTTTTTCCTTTTTCATTTTGAGCATCTAAAAACATTCGTGTGATGAATATGGCTGTAAACAAAGATGTCGCAATACCGATCAATAAAGTAGTTGCAAATCCTTTAATTGGACCAGTTCCAAAAATGAATAGAATCAATGCGGTAAGTCCAGTAGTAATGTTAGCATCTAAAATAGAAGACAAGGCATTGTTAAAACCATCTGCAACAGCTTTTCTGGCTCCCTTACCTTTGTTTAGCTCTTCACGTATGCGCTCAAAGATTAACACGTTGGCGTCAACCGAGATACCAATCGTCAATACGATCCCTGCGATACCAGGCAAAGTCAATACCGCGCCTAATCCAGCCAATACGCCAAAAATGAGAATAATATTTAAAACCAAAGCGATGTCGGCAAAAACTCCCGAAGAACCGTAGTAAAACAACATCCAAACCAATACCAATGCCAATGCAATGATAAAAGAATACATACCACTTTCTATGGCCTCTTTTCCTAATGAAGGACCGACAATTTCAGATTGAATTATTTCTGCTGCGGCGGGTAATTTACCTGCTCTAAGAACATTTGCAAGGTCAATGGCCTCGTTAAGTGTAAAGTTTCCCGTAATCTCTGAACGACCTCCTGCAATTGGACCACTGGAAACACCAGGAGCTGAATATACAATGTTATCTAAAACAATGGCAATATTGCTTCCCTCACGAAACGCTTTTCCAGTCATGGCTTCCCATTTTCTCGCCCCTTGTGAGTTCATCTGCATTGAAACTGCAGCATTTCCTAAAGGATCATAAGTTTGAAGCGCATCCACAACAACCCCTCCACTTAGAGGAGCAATATCATCACGATTAGATTTTAAAGCGTAGAGATCAACCACCTCACTGTTCGGTTGGGGCTTTCCAAAAGCAAAATGAACATATCGGTATTCGCTAGGCAATAGTTTTCTAACTTCAGGAATGTTTAAATATTCGATAACCTGGTCTGCATCTTTAGAGGCAAACTGAGCAACAACAGGACCACCCTGAGCACCATAACCTCTGATCAATTCGAACAAAGGATCTTTTGAAACAGCCGTAGAGTCTTGTGCTTCAACATCTGCCAAAAGATCATCTATTGCTGATTTTTCTTTATTTTCTTCTGCTAAAGAAGGGTTTTCTAATTTCGCTTGAGTTTTTAGATAATCATTGGCTTGTACCAAAAAGTTGATCAATTGATCATTCTTAAAGGTTTCCCAAAACTCTAACTGTGCAGTACTTTGTAATAAATTCTTAACCCTTTCAACGTCTTTTGCGCCTGGAAGCTCTACAAGAATTCTTCCTGAAGTTCCCAATCGCTGAATGTTTGGTTGTGTTACTCCAAATTTATCAATACGTTTTCTGAGTACTTCAAATGCTGAAATGATAGATTCATCGACTTTTCTGATAATGATGGGCTTCACTTCTTGATTGCTCATCTCAAAATTTATCTCATCGCTTAATGTACGATTCGCAAAAATTTCGGGAGCAGCCAACTTGACTCCACCACTGACAGATTCGAAAGCTTCGAAAAAAGAATCTACATAGGGTGCATCACTGTTTTTCTGAAGAACATCTGCCTCATTTAGGGCATTGTTAAAGATTGGGTTTCTGGAGTTTTCTGCTAAGCCTTTTAATATATCTCTAACTGAGATTTGAAGAATCACATTGATTCCTCCTTTAAGGTCGAGTCCTTTGTTAAGTTCTTTTCCTTTGGCATCATTGAAGGTAGTTATCCCATAAAGCGGAATGTTTCCTATTGAATCGAGGTAAGCTGATTCTGCTTTTTCTCTTAATTGGATAAAATCAGGAGTATCCTCAGATATGCTTTGAATGGCATATTCTTTGGCTTGTGATTCTTTCTGATTGGCAATAAAAGTAAAAGAAAGCTGATATACACTTACCAATCCAAAGAGGATTGCGAAGAGTTTAATGAGTCCGTTATTCTGCATTTTTATTTTTTTTATGCTAAATTAAGCCAGCAAATATAAAGTTTAGCCGAGTATTTAGCAACTTATATGAGTTATTAAACAAATTTTGAAGCGCGCCGTCAAAAGAAAATTAAGGATTTGCTATTTAAAGTATCTCTTTTAGTGCTTCATTCATGTTTCTTACGGCAGCAGCACTTTGAGTAAATTTCTCTTTCTCTTGGTCGTTGAGCTTTACATCAATGATACTTTCCAATCCATTTTTACCGATGATACATGGAACACCAATACAAATATCTTTTTGGCCATATTCTCCATCTAAAAAAACAGAACAGGGAATCATTCGATTCAAATCATTCACAATACTGTCAACCAAATACGAGACAGAAGCTCCGGGCGCATACCATGCAGAGGTTCCCAGAAGCTTTGTTAAGGTTGCCCCACCAACCATGGTGGCAGCTGCTACTTTGTCTAGTGCTTCCGCTGACAAATGTTGGGAAACAGGCGTTCCATTGTAGCTTGCCAATCTTGTCAATGGAATCATTGTGGTATCTCCATGACCACCGATTACCATCCCTTGAATATCATTTGCAGGCTTGTCAAGCGCAAGTGAAAGATAAGTTTTAAAACGCGAACTGTCCAAAGCCCCACCCATTCCAATGATTTGATTTTTAGGCAAGCCTGTGGCCTTAAGCGCCAAATAAGTCATCGTATCCATTGGATTTGAAACCACAACGATTATTGCTTTTGGAGAATGCTTTAAGATACTTTCCGCAACCGACTGAACAATTCCAGCATTAATTCCAATCAACTCCTCACGAGTCATTCCTGGTTTTCTAGGAACCCCAGAGGTAATCACAACCACATCACTTGCTGCGGTGGCTGCATAATCATTTGTTACTCCTTTAATTCTTGAGTCAAAGCCAAGAGTCGTGGCTGTTTGCATTAAGTCCAAAGCTTTGCCCTCAGCAAAACCTTCTTTAATATCCAACAGTACAACTTCACTGGCGATAGATTTAATTGCTATATATTCAGCACAGGATGCGCCTACATTTCCGGCGCCTACAACGGTTACTTTCATTCTATTGTCAATTTAATTTTTAAAAAAGTTGTTAAATGGGGTCATTATTAATTTTAGTAAAACCATTAGGCGTCAATATTGGCGTAAATGGCATTTTGCTCAATGAATTCTCTCCTTGGTGGTACTTCGTCTCCCATTAGCATTGAGAAAACACGATCAGCCTCTCCTCCATTGTCAATGGTTACTTTTCTTAGTGTTCTCATCTCAGGATTCATCGTAGTGTCCCAGAGTTGCTCGGCGTTCATCTCTCCTAAACCTTTATAACGCTGAATGCTTGATCCTTGACCAAATTCTTGCATTAACCTGTCGCGTTGATCGTCGTTCCAAGCGTAACTCTTCTTGGCACCTTTCTTAACCAAATAGAGCGGTGGTGTAGCAATATAAATGTATCCAGACTCAATCATTTCTCGCATGTAACGGAAAAAGAATGTCAGAATTAGTGTGGAAATGTGACTGCCATCAACATCCGCATCACACATGATGACTACTTTGTGATAACGTAATTTCACTAAATTCAGTGCTTTGCTATCTTCTTCGGTACCAATGGTGACCCCCAAAGCAGTATATATGTTTCTAATTTCTTCATTTTCAAATACTTTGTGTTGCATTGCTTTTTCAACATTAAGTATTTTACCTCTCAAAGGAAGTATCGCTTGAAAATTTCTATCTCTTCCCTGCTTTGCCGTTCCCCCTGCAGAATCTCCCTCGACGAGGAATACTTCACAAAGTTTTGGATCCTGTTCCGAACAGTCAGAGAGTTTTCCTGGCAAGCCTCCACCGCTCATGACGGTTTTACGCTGTACCATCTCTCTCGCTTTTCTTGCGGCATGTCTTGCTTGTGCTGCGAGAATAACTTTTTGAACTATGATCTTAGCATCGTTCGGATGTTCTTCCAAATAATTTTCTAACATTTCAGAAACAGACTGAGATACCGCAGCACTCACTTCTCTATTTCCTAATTTAGTTTTGGTTTGGCCCTCAAATTGAGGCTCTTGAACTTTTACTGACACAATTGCCGTTAAACCTTCTCTAAAATCATCTCCTGCAATTTCGAACTTCAACTTATCCAGCAGACCCGAAGCGTCTGCATATTTCTTTAGAGTTGTTGTCAACCCCCTTCTGAAACCTGAAAGGTGGGTTCCTCCTTCATGCGTGTTAATGTTATTTACATAAGAATGAAGATTTTCAGTGTAGGAAGTATTGTAAATCATCGCAACCTCAACAGGAATGCCATTCTTTTCTCCTTCCATTGAAATTACATCTTCAATGATGGCTTCTCTGTTACTGTCTAGAAAACGAATGTATTCTTTAAGCCCTAAATCTGAGTAAAATTTATCACTTACAAATTCCCCCTGATCGTCTTTTCTTCGTTTGTCAGTAATATGAAGAGTAATTCCTTTGTTAAGAAATGACAATTCTCGCATTCTTTGCGCAAGGGTATCGTAGTTATATTCTAATACCTGCTTAAAAATTTCAGGATCAGGTTTAAAAGTAACTATCGTTCCATTTTTATCAGAATCGCCAATCGACTTAACAGGCGAAACAGGCTTTCCTCTCTCGTAGACTTGTTCCCAAGCTTTTCCTTCCCTAAAGACAGTGGCAGTAAGTTGCTCTGAAAGGGCGTTGACACAGGATACTCCAACCCCGTGAAGTCCACCAGAAACTTTATAGGAATCTTTATCAAATTTTCCCCCAGCCCCAATTTTAGTCATCACGACCTCCAAAGCAGAAACTCCTTCTTTTTTGTGCATTCCAATCGGAATACCTCTACCGTTATCTTCAGTAGTTATAGAGTTGTCTTCATTAATAATTATGGAGATTTCATCACAGTGCCCCGCAAGGGCCTCATCGATGGAATTATCAACGACTTCATAGACCAGATGGTGGAGTCCTCTAGAACCGACATCACCGATGTACATTGAGGGTCTTTTTCTGACGTGCTCCATGCCTTCAAGGGCTTGGATACTATCAGCAGAATATTGCTGACTATTGCTTTCCTCACTCATATATTTAGGTTGATTTTTTTTTAATATTTCGTATTAAAACAAATATAAGCAAACACGCTGTTATTATAGTGTTTAAGCACTCTAAAAACAGTTGAAGTTATTAACACAAAATGTGTAAAAATCAACCTAAATAAATCGTTGTTAAAAAAGAAAAATTATTTCTTATAAGCGTCATCATGAACCTTGGCAATCGCCCTTCCACTTGGATCATTTTGATTCTTAAACGCTTCATCCCATTCCAGTGCTATTGGGGTGCTGCAAGCGACAGAAGGTACCGAGGGCACACTCATTGCAGCAGCATCACTCGGGAAGTGCTCTTCAAAAATGGTTCTGTAATGAAATTCTTCTTTATTCTGAGGTGTTTGTAAGGGGTATCGAAAATGTGCATTCTCCATTTGCTCGTCAGTTACCGCTGCTTCAACCACCTCCTTGAGTGTGTCAATCCAGTCGTATCCAACGCCATCAGAAAACTGCTCTTTTTGACGCCAAGCAACACTCTCTGGTAGATAATCTTCAAAAGCTTTTCTGACGACCCATTTTTCCATACGTTCTGAGTTGATTAGTTTGTCTTTTGGATTGATTCGCATGGCGACATCGATAAATTCTTTGTCTAGGAAAGGGACCCGCCCTTCAATACCCCAAGCTGCCAAAGATTTATTTGCTCTCAAACAATCGTACTGGTGGAGCTTGTCAAGCTTTCTAACCGTCTCCTTATGAAATTCCTCAGCCGAAGGAGCTTTGTGAAAATAAAGATAGCCTCCGAACAACTCGTCAGCACCTTCTCCGGATAATACCATTTTAATTCCCAAGGATTTGATAGTTCGGGCCATCAAAAACATTGGCGTGGAGGCACGAATTGTTGTTATGTCGTAAGTTTCGAGGTGATAAACCACATCTCTGATTGCATCGAGACCTTCTTGAATCGTAAATTTGACTTCATGGTGAATGGAACCGATGTGTTTAGAAACTTTTCTTGCTGCTTCTAAATCAGGAGAACCTTCTAGGCCAACAGAGAAAGAATGCAATTGTGGCCACCATGCCGATTGGGTGTCATCAGACTCTATTCGCTTGGAAGCAAATTTTTTGGCCAATGCAGAGGTAACGGAGGAATCCAATCCACCCGATAACAAAACACCATAAGGTACATCGCTCATGAGCTGACGGTGAACCGCATCTGAAAGCGCATCGTGAAGCTCCTCAATAGAAGTTGGGTTGTCTTTTACATTTTCAAAATCTCTCCATTCTCGATCATACCATTTCACAGGGGCAGGATCTGAACTGTGCCAGTAGTGTCCAGGAGGAAATAATTCAATTTTAGAACAAATGCCCTCAAGAGCTTTTAATTCCGAAGCCACATAAAATGTTCCATTTATGTCCCAACCCATATAAAGGGGTATAATTCCCATATGGTCACGGGCAATAAAATATTCGTCTTTTTTATTGTCATAAATCGCAAAAGCAAAAATTCCATTTAAATCGTCTACAAAATCAACTCCTTTTTCTTGATATAATGCAAGGATTATCTCACAGTCAGAATCTGTTCTGAAGTTATATTTGCCTTTAAACTGCTTGCGCAATTCTAGGTGGTTGTATATTTCGCCATTGGCAGCCAGGACTAATGTCTCCTCTTCGTTCAACAATGGCTGCTTTCCCGATGTAGGGTCTACAATTGCTAATCGCTCATGGCCCATTATAGCATTATCACTGCTGAAAATTCCGCTCCAGTCCGGACCACGATGCCTGATTTTTTTGGACATTTCCAAAATTTGAGGTCTTAAAGATTCTGAGTCTTGCTTCAAATCAAAAGCACATACAATTCCACACATGTTGTTTAATATTTAAAGCAAAAGTATGTTTTTATTTTAAAAAATTACACTTAAAAGTTTTATTCAGTTTAAATAATTAACAAAAAATAGGCTTTTTATTAATTTAATCAAAAAAATAAAACAAATAGACCCTTTAAAGTTTCAACCCTAAAGTATATTTAATGAAATTAAGTGAAAATATTAGAAACGGTTACTGAAGACAATGTTTCCGTTTAGGATGGTGGCAACGATATTGGTTTCGAGCACTTGGTCAATCTCTACGCTCATAATATCTTTATCAAGAATGATAAAATCAGCAAGTTTACCTGGCTCAATACTTCCTTTTTCATTTTCCTCAAAGTTTGCATAAGCCCCCCAAATGGTCATTCCTTTGATCGCCTCATAGCGTGTCAAAGCATTTTTCATTTGAAAACCTTTATCGTTTGATTGTGGAGTCTTTCTTGCCACGGCGCTATAAAAGGTTAAGAAGGGATTTACTTCTTCAACAGGAAAGTCAGTGCCAAGTGCCAATTTACCCGACCAATCAAGAAGGTCTTTGTATGCATACGCACCTTCCATACGGCTTGAACCAAGACGATCATGAGCCCATCCCATATCACTAGTAGCGTGGGTGGGTTGTACGGAAGGAATAATTTTATCATTCAATTTAGAAAAATCTTCTTTTGAAAGCACCTGAGCATGCTCTATTCTCCATCGGGGGTCCTCAACGTCCTTTAAGGCTGTTCCATAGGCGGTTAAGACCGCGTAATTTGCAGCATCACCAATCGCATGAGCATTCAACTGAAAGGATTTTTTTGAGAGCATTAGGGCCAGTCGGTTAAGCGAATCAGAAGAGATGAGCATCAGTCCTTTATTATTCGGATCGTCAGAATAATTTTCTTTTAACGCAGCTCCCCTTGATCCCAAGGCGCCATCAACATAAACCTTGACAGATCTTACGTTTAGACTTTCTGTTTTTAAAATCCCTGAATTTAAGAAATAGTCCAAAGTATGTTTTTCGTTTTCAAGCATTGCATAAAAGCGAAGCTTGATTACTCCAGCCTTTTGAAGACTGTCAATTAAAAAAACATCTTCTTTTGATATGCCGGCTTCATCGATTGTGGTGAGCCCTTTTTCAAAACACAGCGTCTGTGCGTCAATTAATGCTTTAATTTTTTCTTTTTGAGTAGGCTTTGGAATTATTTTTTCTACCAGCTGCATTGCGTTATCTATGAGAAGTCCTGAGGGCTGGCCATTAGACAAAACAACTTTTCCGCCATTGACTTTGCTGTCAGCAGAAATCCCTGCCTTATCCAACGCAAATTGATTGACAAAAAAAGCATGTCCATCGATGCGCTTCAAAATTACTGGAGTATTTGGAAACAAGACATCTAGTTTCGCTTTTTCTGGGTATTTGTTGTTTTCCCAATTATTTTGATCCCAGCCTGTGCCAAAAACCAGCTCACTATTGTATGTGTCGCTGTGTTTGATTAATCTTTCAATAACTTCATCAAAACTTTTAGTTCCTTTAAGATCTGCTTTGAGCAAATCGAGCCCCAAGTCAAAAGCATGGGCATGAGCGTCTATCAAACCAGGGAAAACAGACAAACCTTGCGCGTCAACAACACTGCGTGGGGTGTATTTATCCATTAACTCCTCCCCTCCTACTGCAATAAATTTTCCATCGTTAACAACAAAGGCCGTTACTTTATCGAAATCAGCATTAATTGTATAAACGTTGGCGTTGTGAACAATTAAATCAACTTTTTCGACACAACCTAAAACAAATAAAAACGCAAAAGGAATTAAGGATATCTTTCTCATTAATAATTTAATATAAGTACCAAAAATAGATCAAAAACTGGTACTACCGAAATATTTTAACTAGTAGATTACAAAAAGACTCTATGCCTTATAAATTAAGATCAAATTTATAGCGGATCCCTACAAGATGAAGTTGATTGTGATTTTCATAATGTGCCCACCTAGCGGTTTCTTTTCCTAATCTTACTTTTGCCTCATAAAAAACATCCCAGCTTGAATTCAACTTATAAGTGACATTAGAAGAAATACTAAAAACGCCCGAGAGCGTAGCCGTCTTTTCCAATGCATCTTCAAGGGGTTGATTTAAAAAAACATCCCAGGCCGCGACCTCTCTTTTCCCAATGTAATTTCCAATAAACTGTACAAAAAGCTTTTGGCCAAAACGGAAGTTTCCTTTTAAATCTATCTCTATAGCGGGAAGGTTCCAAGCATGCTTCTCTACAGTACTTTGATAGTCCGAATAGCGGGTTTCTAAAGTCAACTTATTATTTTCATTAAACCTTAAGCTAATGCTGGTTTCAAATCCTTTTTTTTCAATCTCATCATAGACGATTCCGTAAGTATTTGCCAAACGAAAGGGCACTTCGCTAGATTTTAGATCGAAAGGCAATCTTTTAAACAAAGGGTGTCTATTTGATTTACTGTATACTGCTGCAAAGCGAAACCTTAAGCCAGAACCAGGCGTGGCATTAAATCCAATTTTTCCTTCGTGTAAAACCTCTGTTGACTCCAAACTAAGCGTGGGTGACACATAAGGGTTTTGCAAAGAAAATGAAGTGAAACTATTTAAGTCATAATGTCCTTGATAATTTATAAAAGGGATCATTTTTTGGGACTTAGGGCTGTAGGAAAGTTCGAATTTCGGATAGACAAATACTGCCGATTTTTTATTGTCATTTCCCAAGGCATAGAAAGCATGCGTCCCCACCCTAAATTTTAATTTTTTACCTATATTTAAAAACTGTATTTCTAAATCTGTCAACCCTTCTTTAAAAGACAATGGTTCGTCAGAATAGTAGGCTGTTTTAAAATCAGTGTTCACCAATTGAAATCCTGGAGTGACCTCTAGGTACTTCCCAAATAACGGAAATCGCATCTGGGTGTTAATCTTTAATATATTTTCAGTTGTGTCAAAATAGTCTGTAGTTATACTGGTATTAAAATACAATTTACTAAAAGGACTTTCATACCATTGCCATTTTGATCGAATGGACAAATAGTTGAGGTGCTGCTTTGCGTCTGTATTGTCTGTCGGTGAACTATCAAAATTGGTTCGATCTCCCTCCGAAATACCGTAAAAATTATGATTTTGACGGTCAAACCTAAAATCTGAATTCACATTTAAACTTTTAGTTTTGTATTGATGAAGCAAGTTCAAGGTGGTTCTGCTTTGGTCACTGGGCAAAAGTGTTCCTTCAACTCCAGACACAGCAGAACGTCTAAAGTCAAAGCCTAAACCTTGACTTCTGTCTAGTGGCAACATCATTGCTGCATCGAGCAAAAAACTTGACTTGTTGCCAAGACCACCTGAAACATAACTGTTATAAAAAAATGTTGCTTCTTGTTTTTGAAGCTTCAGCGGTGAAGCTTTATTGGGTACAAAGGTGGAAATCACCGGTAAGGATAAAAAGGTGTAATTCACTCCTAGCTTTTTCTTTGATAGAGAATCATTGACCTCTGGTTTGGATCTTATCTTAAAAACATTTGAAAGACTTGGACTGTAGGACTTGGTAACCGTTACTTGTTGGATGCCCAAATTATCTTTCTCCTCCCCTTGTGACCAACCCAAAAAAGGAAGCATCAATCCAAAAAACAATTTTATAGAAATACTATTGATTTTCATCTTTGGTGTTTTGGTCGGTGAGACTTGCATTTTCTTCAGCCTGTTGTTGTTTAATTTTATTTAAAAGCTGATTGCCTTCGTCGTTTAAATCTTGAAACTGTGTGTAATTCGAAATCATCGATTCTAAGATAAAAGTTGCTTGAAAAGCATCTCCTAACTCATAAAAGTTCTTTGCCATCAAGAGAAGACTTTTGGCAGCCCAAAAAGGTTGTCCACTAAACTTCTTTGAAAGGGCTGCAATGATTTCGTTTGATTCAACATAGGCTTTTTTCTGATGACTCAATTGGGCGCGATAGTGATAGGCCTCTGCTGCAAGAGCATCAATTGGAGCCTTTTCTAAAATAGCAAAAGAAGCCTGCGCCTTAAGCGAGTCGACAATTTTAAGTGCTCCATGCGCTATGATTTCCTGCGCATCCCATTTAACCTTTGCGTCTAAATTATCAAATGCTAATATATTTTCAGCCAACAAAATCGCCTGATCGTAGGAGTTTTGCTCATAATATGCTTTCATCAAGTTAAACTGAGCATAACGCTTGTTTTCTTCATGCAAAGCTACTTTATCCAATTGCTCCCAAAGTGGAATCGCTTTTCCTTGTTGTTCTTGATTTACAAATATTTGGGTGGCTCGAACCAATGCCTTTTCGCTATACTCATTCAGTTCAAAATCAATAATTTCACCGTAATATTTTAATGCATTCGTCCAGTCTTCTTCTTCAAAATAGATTTCAGCCAAATAAAACCGAGTGGTCAAAGCATTTTGCCCCTCGGGATAAGAAGCAAGATAGGAAAGGAATGATTTCTCTGATTGTTTCTTTTTATCAGATAAAAATTGATTTTCGGCAGCATCAAATGCGGTTTTCTCCAGTTCATTGTCCGTAAACGCCTTAAAACTTAATCCTTTAATCCAAGCAGTAAAAGCCGGGACATCGTCAAGATCGACTGCAATTTCCTTTAAGGTTCTCAATGCCTGGCGCGAAACTGAGTTGTTCGAGTATCTTATCACTAGCGCTTTAAGTACGGCATCTGCTTTTCTTAATTTTTCTTGATTGTAGAGAATTAATCCTTTGTTTAGAATTGCCCGAGAAACATAAGGGCTTTTCCTAAATCGCCCCACCAACTGATCATATGTTTTTATGGCAGTGTCAAATGACCCAGCGACAGCATAAGCATTACTTAATTCAAAATATGCATCATCCAAATAAGGAGACTTTTTATGTTTTAAGATTAACTCTTTAAGGGTCTCAATTTTCTTATCATTGCGATCCACAAAACCATAACTGATGGCTTTTTGATAAAACGCATAGTCAGATTGGGCGGGGGAAAAGCGGATGCTCTTGTTGTAATACTCCATGGCAGGCCAATAACTGCTTAGGGCAAAATTACAATCTCCCAATCGAAGATAAGTGTCTCTGACCAAACTCGGCAGCATCGACGCTTCTTCTTTAACAACTGATTCAAAGGCTTTTATAGCGGCTGTGTAATCTTCTAGTTTAAAATAAGTGTACCCCAAATGATAATGAAAAAGTAAGGGGGTTAAAAGTGATTTTGAAGCAGGGTTGTTGTTAAACTCAAAATAACCATCAAGGGCCTCTTCATAGCGATTTAATTCAAAATTTGATTGTGCTTTCCAAAAAACTGATTTTGCGGTAAGGACATTGTCTTTTGATTTTTTAATGGATTTGTCAAATAGGTTTTTTGCTTCTTGATAATCTCCAGCATGAAACAGCTGACTTCCCTTTAAAAAGTAAACACGTTGTAACAAAGCATCGTCTTTATAGTCTCCTCCTTTTGATTCTAGTAACTTTATCACACCGTCATAATTACCGCTATTGGTATAGGAGTCCAATAACAAAGCGGTCATTTCTTCTTTTTCCTCCGCTTCGGGGTGGCTTTCAAGAAAACGAATAATTACGTTAGGCACTTGTTCATAGGGATTTCCTATTTCATAACTCAAGCGAGCATAATTTAACAACGCAGCCTGACTTATTTTGGGGTTATACATCATGCTCGAAGCACTTTTATAGGCGTTCAAAGCAGCCGACTTACTTTCGTTCATCAGATAACACTCTGCCAGATAGTAGTAAGCGTTTTGAGAAAGAGCGTCTTTTTTAACGATAATCTTATTGAATTGATCAATTGCATTGGTGTAATCATTTGTTTTATAATACGTGTAACCCAACTGGAAATAATCTACATGGTTCCACTTGCCCTTTCTTCCCTGATAGTTTTTGAGATAACCGAGGGCGGCTTCGTATTGTTCTAGGTTAAAATGACTTTCTCCTAATATTTTTGAAAGCTGTGACAAAGTCTCCCCTTCTGCTTTTTCAATTTCAACTTTTCCAAGTTCTAATGCCTTTTTAAAGCGACCTAATTTAAAATTCATTTCCACCTGAAAATAACCCAAATCGTCTTGTTGATCTTTTTTAGAAACACGAGTAAAAGAACTCGATGCTCCTTCATAATCTTCTAATTGATAGGCAATATGACCCAAGTAATAGTGAGCGTCTGATTCGAATTTTGGATTCTTAGCTACTTTTTCGAGTAGTGACTTGGCTCCCTTGTATTGTTTTTTAGAAAAAAGAGTATATCCCTTGTTAAAATAAAACTGTGGTCGAGATTTAACCGGAACATCTGCTTCTTTGACCTTCAAAAACCATTTATAAGCATAAGAATACCTTTCATTTTTAAAATAAAAATTTGCCAAATCAAGATAGACAGTCTTAATCAGTGGATTGTCGGGATAATCTAACGTAAAACTCGAAATGGCTTTGACGGCGCCGGGGCTGTTGAGCCGCAAGGCGGTAACCAAATTAAAATAATCAATGCGTTCCCAATCGGCTTCAGTGGTATTAAAATCACCATAGGTTGCGATGGCTTGACTGACATTGGGATAAGCTCCCTGATAATACAATGCAGTTGCACGCTGTTCCAACAATTCGGAGCCAAAGATCTGAGCGAGTGCTTTTTGCTGAGTGAAAACAAACAACAGCAAAGTCAAGGATAAAAGGCGATTTGATCTCCTGTATTTCATTGCTCAAATTTAATGAGATTGTGTTACTATTAAGAACGTATTAATTGTTTCTTGAGTATAATTTATCAACAAATTTTATTAGTGATACAAAACCCTTTACCTTTGGAGGAGTAAAAAATTATAAAAGTAAATGCCAAACGCCATTGTTTCTTTTAGCGATGCCACCATCTTCCAAAGTGGTAAAAAAGTTTTGTCTAATGTCACTATTGACGTGCCCGATGGAGGTTTTGTCTTTTTAATTGGTCGCACCGGAAGCGGGAAAAGTAGCTTAATCAAAACGATTTATGGCGACATTAAGTTAGAAAACGGCCTTGGTAGTGTTGCTGATTTTGATTTAACGCGTTTAAAAAACAAACAAATTCCGCAACTAAGAAGGAATTTGGGTGTGGTTTTCCAAGATTTCAAACTCTTATCAGACAGAAGTATACAAAGCAACCTCGAGTTTGTTTTGCGCGCCACTGGTTGGAAGGATAAAGAAAAAATCAGTGAACGTATTGCCGAAGTTCTTGAAATGGTAGGTATAGAAATTAATACCGCTAAATTTCCTTTCGAGCTTTCGGGAGGGGAACAACAGCGGATCGCCATCGCCAGGGCCTTGCTGAACCATCCCAAACTGATCATTGCCGATGAACCCACGGGTAACCTTGACCCTCAAACAAGCCTTGAGATCATGAAGCTTTTCAAATCGCTACACGAAAAAGGCATGACCCTCTTGATGGCAACACATGACTATAACATGATTGTAAAATTTCCCGGGAAAATATTTAAATGTGAAGACGGAAAAGTCTTTGAGGTGGTGGCCAAAACCTAAACTTTGTTTTTAGGACCTTATATTTCTTCTTAAACATTTCCTTTTCGTAATTTTGTTAAAAAAAAAGATGGATCTTTCCGCACTTCCAAAAATTTCAAATGCCAATAACAATCAATTTTTACTCCTCGCTGGCCCTTGCGCCATTGAAGGAGAAGAAATGGCAATGCGGATCGCTGAAAAAATAAAATCCATTACTGATAAACTGGGCATTCCTTTTGTGTTTAAAGGAAGTTTTAAAAAAGCCAACCGCAGTCGTATTGATAGTTTTACAGGAATTGGAGATGAAAAAGCATTGAAAATTCTTGAAAAAGTGGGCAAAACGTTTGAAGTTCCAACGGTGACTGACATCCATCAACGCGAAGATGCTGAAAAAGCAGCCCAATATGTCGATGTACTTCAAATTCCTGCCTTTTTGGTTCGGCAAACCGACTTGGTCGTGGCTGCTGCAAAAACAGGAAAATTCGTGAACCTCAAAAAGGGACAATTCATGAGTCCGGAAAGCATGCAATTTGCCGTGCAAAAAGTTAAAGACAGCGGAAACAATAACGCTTGGGTCACCGATCGTGGGGCTCAATTTGGTTATCAAGATTTGGTGGTCGACTTTAGAGGTATTCCCGCAATGCAAGCCTTTGCGCCTACCATCTTGGACATCACACATTCTCTTCAACAACCCAACCAAAGCAGTGGCGTAACGGGGGGCAGACCGGAAAGCATAGAAACCATTGCACGGGCAGGAATTGCCGTGGGTGTCGATGGTCTTTTTCTGGAAACCCACCACGATCCGAAAACAGCCAAAAGTGACGGTGCCAACATGCTCGACCTCCAACACCTCGAAAAGTTGTTAACCAATCTATCGGTACTAAAGACTGCCGTGAATTCACTTTCGTAAGAGATTACTTACACTTCTTTTAGATTTTCTATTTCGCGGGGCAGCGGGGGAAACTATTATTCAATTTATCCCGCTAAGACTCCAAAGCTTCTTTACAATAAGCCACGCTTTTTTTGATTTCATTAATAATGGTAGAACCCGCAGGGGTTTTATATTCATATTCAATCGTCGCTGGAAAAGTATATTTTTGATCCCGCATCAGTCGAAGCACTTCTTTAATGGGCGTGTCTCCCCTACCAAAAGGCACATTCTTTTTACCGTTGGTGGGGTTTTGCCGGTCTTTTATGTGTATGCTCAAAATGTGTTGCTGTTTTTCTTTAATTAGTTCCAGTGGGTCTGGATTTCCTGCGGCTACATAATGTCCTAAATCCAAGTTAATCGAATTGTTTGGCGACTGACTTAGAGCGGTATCCCACCAAGTTGGATTTTGTTGTTCATGACCATGATAGGCAACATAGATTCCGTTTTTTTCAGCCAATTGTCCCAGTTTTAGAGAATGTTCAGGTTTTCTAGGAAGCTCTAATGTGACATGAGAAGCCCCTAAAATTTTGCCCACTTGCATGGCATAATTTATATTGGAATCCGAATTTCCTTTGCCTAAAAGATAATTAGGTTTAAAAGCATAGATAGACACCCCAGCATCGTTATACATTTTACGAAGTTTCGCATAGTCCGCGATTGAAACCTTGTTCCTCCATTGCTCAGACTCCTTTTCATAGGATTCTTGTTGAAGTATCAGATCGGCGAGAATTTTTCGCTCTTCGTCGGTTATCTTTTTTTTCCTTTTCTTTCTTGAAAGTCTGTGAAAGCTTTCGTGATCTGTTTTGTCCAATGGGAGACCAAGAAATGATTCTGCAGTTTCTCCCATCAGTTCCACAGCGTTGAGTCCGCAATCTCGCACATATTGAAGCGTTGCCTCAGCAGATTGGTCTGCCATTTCTCTAAAAGAATAGCTGATGACACCAAGGCGAACACCATTGTGGGAAGAACTCGGGTTGAATAAATTTGGAATATAGGTCGGAGATCCAAAAACAGCAGGGCCTGTTAAAGAAAGACCTGCCACAACTGTTGCTGTTGTCCCAAGGAATGACCTTCGGGAATGGTAATTATTAAATTTCATTGTCAAAATTTTAATAGTTTATTTAAAACAGGGTGAAATTATGGAGGGCTGTCGCATGTTTCCGTCTCGCATTGCAAGGGATTTAAATGGTTGATCTATTGAAAAAAAGGTTGTGCCCCAAATATTGGTTTTAACAATAAGCCTGAGCAGCAATAGTAAATAATTATACTGGCAACTCTGGCCTAAAATAACAATTTATTATTATAAAATTAATAATTTGGATTCTCAACCAAATTTGCGTTGTCCGAGAGTTTATCTAATGTTAATGGAAAATAGTAATGTTGGGGTAAAAACTCCCTTGGATTGCTAATCGCATTTATCACAGTGATCTTGTATTTTTTAGTGTCGTGATTGTAAATAAATGAAAGTATGTTGTTATTGATGATTGCTGTCAAAAACCAAGTTTCAATAAAACCTTTTGTGTCAAAAAAATCTGCGAAGTGTTTTAAATATGACCCCTCGACCCATAAATTAATTTCTGTCATAAAATCTGTACTTTAACGAAGATACGATAGAGGATAATTGAAAAACGAAAGTGATGTCGTATATTTGCATTCCTCAAAAAAGAGGAAGTTCATTGAAAACATGGGGTCGACTGGTTTTGACAGCAGGTACTCATGGCAAAGTAAGCAGGTCGAGCGCTGAGACACAGCTCGTAAATCATATGTTTCACATTTTCAAATGGCGAGAATAACTACGCTCTAGCTGCATAATTGACTGAATTATAGTAAGTCAATGCCTAGTCCCGACCAGGTCGGGAAGCCGGATGTCTCTCGATAGCCCTTGTTGACGGCGATCGATATTGAGGCACCATAAATGTCAACATCGAAATGCGAGAACATCGATCGTGTTTTTCAATAAAGATGATAAGGGATTCTTGGGCGGTTTTCGGTCACTGTATCCTCGAAAATTAAACGAAAACTAAATCTGTAGAAAGCTTTTCTATGTCTTGTTTGGACGCGGGTTCGATTCCCGCCGACTCCACAATTTAGCCCTGAAAGCCCAGTGTTTTCAGGGCTTTTATATTTCAGTTGCCTGTAGAGTTGCCTTTTCTCTGTTTTTGCAATCATCAATCTAACATCCCAAATTTAGCGGTTTAATTTTTGAGTATCTTTAAGCTGTCTCTTATACACA
>OJHK01000224.1_pt1 | contig 42838 bp, 27 predicted proteins | sample 1595161 | NCBI WGS metagenome assembly OJHK01 (sample SAMN05416842, study PRJEB24817) | seawater metagenome | isolation source: Sea water | place: Canada:Atlantic | collected 2013-07 | reverse complement strand
CGAGATGTAGAGAGGTCTCGTGGGCTCGGAGATGTGTATAAGAGACAGAATATATTAAATATATAATTGCAATTTTAGTTTTAATTAAAATAATTCATTTTTTTTGTAAATTTGATTTTAAATTTTTTCACTAATGGTAGAAGGCAATAAAATATTTTATGGTAAAAAAGCTTGTGCCTGTGCTGTATCCCTAGACATTCTTGGAGATAGGTGGACGCTTATAATTATTAGAGATATTTTTAGAGGTAAAAATAGATTTTCTCAATTTTTAAATGAGTCACGTGAGGGTATAGCTAGTAATATTGTAGTAGATAGGCTAAAAAAATTAACTTCTTTAGACATTATTAATTTCAGAAGGAAGGAAAGTGATAAAAAAATTAAAGAATATTATCTTACAGATAAAGGCATAGATCTTTACCCAATTATATATGAGTTACAGAAATGGTCTATAAAACATGTTGAATTTGAATTCACAGAGAATACAAAAAAGCATAATGAGTTAACAAATGAATTGACCGCAGAAACATTTATTGAACAATTTTTAGATAAATATAAAAAATTTAGAGTTGAAGAATTTGGATTATAGCTTTACGCAAAGGCTTTAAAAAAGAAAAGCACCCTAATGGGTGCTTTCTTGTTTTTCTTTGTAGCGGGAACAGGACTCGAACCTGTGACCTTCGGGTTATGAGCCCGACGAGCTACCTACTGCTCTATCCCGCGATGTGGATGGCAAAGATACAACTCTTTTTGTTTCTTTTCCAAGAGAAAAAGTAGATATTTTTGCGCATCTATATTTTTAAATACCCCTATGGGTAACCTATTAAGCGTCAGACTCTACCCAAGCATTGGGGTGCTTTTGCTTAAATTTCTTCAATCTTTTTTTGTGCCCACGTCCTAGAGATTTAACTAAAGACCAGCACATAATAAATAGCACTATCAAGAATAAGATTCCTGTGGAGATAGAAGCGGCTTGCATGGTTTTTAAACCACCTCCTACAAGAAGTGCAATGGCTACGGCACCTTCCATAAAGGCCCATAGAATTCGTTGTCCTACAGGCGCGTTTAGTTTTCCGCCGGAAGTAATGCTGTCTATTACAAGAGAACCACTGTCTGATGAGGTTACAAAGAATACAGAGACCATAAAGATCCCTATAAAACTTGTGACAGCAGTCAATGGAAATTGTTTTAGAAATACAAATAATGAGGTAGAAGAGTCTGCCATAATTGGACCGGATAATAATCCAGGTTGCTCTATTTCAAGGAGTAGGGCGGCACCACCAAAGGTAGACATCCATATAAAAGTAATGAGTGTAGGAACAAACAATACCCCTAACACAAATTCTCTGACCGTTCTTCCCCGAGATACTCTAGCAATGAACATACCCACAAAAGGAGACCAGGCTATCCACCAGGCCCAATAAAATATAGTCCAATCCCCTTGCCATGTATTGTCCGTGAAGGAAGAAGACCAACTACCTAGTTCTATAAAGCGTTGGAAATACATTCCAGTGCTCTCTACAAAAATGTTTAATATCCCTACTGGATCTGTCAATAAAAAAACAAACACTAAAAATATAACAGCGACAATTAGATTTAGCCTACTGAGTAATTTCACCCCTTTTTTTAGCCCTGTGACCACAGAGATGGTCGCAATAAGTGTAATGACTATAATAATAGTAATTTGAGAAGACATGCCCGGGTCTGTACCAAAAAGGAAATTTCCGCCAGACGCAATTTGTCTTGCCCCAAATCCCAAAGAAGTGGCTAGTCCAAATAAGGTTGCCACCACCGCAATAATGTCTATAATATCTCCCCGCCAACCAAAAATCTTTCTACCCAATACTGGGAAAAAGATAGAGCGAAGCGAAAAGGGTAAGTTTTTATTAAATGAAAAATAAGCCAAGGATAATCCAACTAGGCAATAAATGGCCCAGGCGTGCAAGCCCCAATGCAGGTAGGTAAAGTTAAGCGCTTGTATGGCCTGGTCTTTAAGCTGAGGGGTGTCTAATGGCGGATTTATAAAATGCGTGATGGGTTCGGAGACCGCAAAATACAAAAGACCAATACCCATTCCTGCAGAAAATAACATGGAAAACCAGGAAAACATAGTGAATTCTGGAACGGCGCCTTTACCTCCTAGGCGTTTTTTCCCAAATTTCCCAAAGGCAGCCCAAAGACAGACAACAATAAAGATGTTTACCCCTAGGATAAATAGCCAACCTCCATAAGTAGTTACGGTGTGGGTGACTTCTGTAAAGAAATTTTTTACAGGATCCCCTCCTAATATGGCTACTAAAACAAAACTTAAAATAAGTATTAAAGCGGGGTAAAAAACCCTTGGGTAAACATCAAAATATTTTTTCATAGTCCATTGTAAAGTCCACGTCTATTTTATAGACGACCCTATTGTAAAATCCACATTTTACCATTAATCGTATTTCCGCCTGCATATCTAGAAGAGGCTTCTTGGTAATTAGCGTTGTTTAAACTCTGCTCTTGACCAGGGTATAAAAAACGGTTAGGAAGTTCGTAATTGTTGAGGTTGGTGCCAATGGGTGCGCTGACGAATGACAATCCATCCCATCCGTTCACTTCGTTGTACCACCTTCTGAGCTCAAAATAAGGTTCTAATCCCGAAAAATAAAGCGAAAGCCACTTTTGTTTCCAAATATCTTCTGTTTCAACGAACGCCGCTCCTGAATTTTCGTAGTAATCTTCAAAAGAATTCCATCCAAAAGGGGTATAATTAACTTGGTAATAGTCGTGAGACGCTTTAATTCCTTTCTTGTATTCTGTGGCTATATCTCCAGAAACCCATCCTTTGGCAATTCCTTCTGCTACTAGAAAACACACCTCTGCGTAAGTCATTAAGAGACCCTCTGCGTATTGAATGCCCATCTGGTCTGCAGTCACTTGTCCCGGATAGTTAAAGTATGCCAAACCAAGTCTAGATCCTGTCTGACCACCCACCCCATTTTCTACTCCTGTAAATACAGGGGCATTGAAATCTTGGTTGTCTGGTCTAGCGTATCTTGAAATTCTCGGGTCTTTTAAACCTTCCAATACTGTTACAGCAGCTTTAGAAATAGCTACCGCGTCAAAATCTCCTTGTTTTAAGGGGATGGTTGGGAATTGGTTTGGAAAAGAGCTTAAAAAAGTAACCGCAGCTTGGTTCTCGTTACTATTTATGATGTTTCCGCTGTTTACAATACTAGCAAAAGCCGCAGACACATCTTGTTTGTTGCTTTGGTACATGAGTAATCTTAGTTGTAAACTATTGGCGAATTGCACCCATTTTTGGGTATCGCCCTCGAAGAGCAAATCTCCTTGTACGTTACCACCGTTAGACAACATGCCAACAGCTTTTTGGAGGCTGTTTAATAAGTCTGCATAAATGGCTTCTTGACTGTCATAAGCAGGTGTGAAATTGGCTTCTAAGCCTTTCATGGCCTCTGAATAAGGAATATCGCCGTAGGCATTTGTGAGTACAGAATAAATCCATGATTTGTAAATTACTGCCGCAGCTTGTGTTGCCGTATCTCCCGTTTCAACAGAAATGTCAATCACTTGTTGTACATCTGTTAAACTTTCGTAGAACCCTTCCCATACTGTTGGGAAAGCATTCCAGCCGTAAAAATCTACTTCTGCTCTAATGGTTTTGGCAGACAATTGGGCAATATTGTTCCCTAATAAAAAGGATTCATTGGACTGTGTTTGTGCACTATTTCTTATGGCAGAAGAAAACAAAACTCCACTAGAAACTGCGGTAGGCTCATTGGGATTTGTGTTTAGGTCTTCAAAGTCGTTACATCCTTGAAAAACAAGGGATAACAATAATAATGGTTTGTATATTTTCTTTATCAACATCTTCTTAAAATTTTAAATTTACGTTTACACCAATACTTCTTTGGCTTGGAATTGAGGTACTCTCAAACCCATTGACAAAGACACCATTTCTGATAGAGAAGGTCTCTGGATCAATAGAAGGTACTTTTGAAAAGAGCAATAAGTTCCTTCCAATAATAGAAATTCTAGCCTGCTTTAAACCAAGGCTTTTGAATACTTTTTCAGGCACGTCATAAGAAATACTCAGTTCACGTAATTTAAAGTAGGTTGCGTCATAGGTAGCCGCCTCAATATTATCTCGGTTGAATCCATTTCCGTAGTAGTTGTAGAAATACCCCGTATACCCAGCACCACCAGCTGGAACAGCTACTGTATTAGGTACAAGGTTACCACTCGCGTCGTACATAACACCAGGACCAACAACACTGCCTTCTTGTTCTAAGGTGTATACCGGATTTCCGGAGTTGTCATAATCTACGCTATATGTGGTTCTACCCTCTAAGGTAGAAAGGGCTAAGTTAGGGTCGTCGTCATTGACGATAGTTCCAGCAGTAGCGTATAAAGCATGAGATCTAGAGTAAATTTGACCACCCACTTGACCGTCAAATAAAATACCCAAGCTCAAATTTTTATATTGAAAGTTGTTGTAAACCCCCAGTCTAAAATCTGGCTGGTAGGAACCAGCCGATACCTTTTCCGTGGTATGTAAAGGCAATCCGTTTTCATGAATAATCTGTCCATCTGGACCTCTCTGAAATCCAAGACCGTATAATTGGCCTAATAATTGGCCTTCTTCTGCTACATATTCTAAGTCAGAACCGCCCTCATCTCCAGGGAAAACATCTGCTATAATTGAATACCTTCCTCCTTGAATGACTTCTGGTAAGGTTTCTACTATGGCCCTGTTTTTACTAAAGTTAATTTGGGAGCTCCAATTAAAGTCTTCACTTCTAATGGCTTCAATTCCAAGTGCAATTTCAATACCAGCATTGCTAATTTCCCCTCCATTGGTCAGGGTGTAATCGTATCCGCTTGTTTTGGCAACAGGCAATTGAATGATCTGATCGTAACTATTCATTTTATAGACCGCCATGTCTAAGTTTATTAAACCGTCAAACATTCTAAGATCTAGCCCAATTTCTTTGGCTTTTGTAGATTCGTTTTTTAAATCTGGATCGGATATACTGCTATTTGTGGTGAAAACCGGTTGGTTTCCAAAAGGGGCTTGTGGTGTATAGCTGTTTCCAAAAGAATAAGCTGGCGCACCATTACCCACTTCTGCGTAAGAAGCCCTTAATTTTAAAAACTGAATACTTTCTGGCATATTAAATATATCAGAAACCAATACAGAAGTAGAGGCAGAGGGGTAACCATAACTAAATGAAGAGTTGGCTTTCCCAGTGAGTGGGTTAACTAGAGTACTAGCCCAGTCGTTTCTGTAGGTAAGATCTAGATATACCTTGTTGTCGTAATCCAGACTCAACAAACCAAAAACAGAATTTAGCTTGGCGTTGGTTTTTTGAGATTCCACAAGTACACCAGATCTGGCATTAGATAAGGTATACACAGATGGATCTGTACCAAAGTTTTGTAGCTCTGGGTTGTTGGCCACAGAAAAATTTGCTTGTTGTGACATGAGGTTTCCACCTACTTTTAAATCTACATCTATCAGATTAGATTCGTTGGGTGTGGGATTTAAAGACAACAGCCATTCTGCGTTGCTCTCTCTAAAACTAATCTCATCTTCCCTATAACTTCCATTGAGCACTCCTTTTGTAGAAGGGGCCCTTTTGTATTGTCTTTGCTCGTCTACATAATCTACTCCATAACGGAAACGCAAGTTAGCGTAGTCGTTAATTTGATAGTCCAGGTTAATGTTAGAAATGTTTCTATTGCTTTGAAAAGCATTGGTATTTTCATAGGCAATAAACCAAGGATTATTGACCCAGAGGTTTTCTGCATAACGCTGTTCTACCCCTTCTTGTCCTGGCTGCCAGTAATCTCTTAGGTCATTAATAGCTACTTGTCTCGGCAGCCATAACCATCCGTACATCACAGAGGAAGATTCATCGTAACCAGAGTTTGGTATATTGTCTGAGGTAGACCTCACAAACATATTGTTAAAGCCAATATTTAATTTGTTGTCAAACAAAGACCTATTAATACTGGTTTGAAAAGTATTTCTTTCTAAACCTGTATTAGGAATGAGGCCGTCGTTCCCTAAATGGGTATAAGAAAACCTACTGTTGGCGTCTTCTGAGCTTGTGTTCACAGCAACATTGGTAATATGGGTAAGTGCCGTTTCGTAAAAGTCTCTAATGTTGTTTGGCGCTGGTGTAAAAGGCACCGCTTCTCCCTCAGAATTAAACTGCTTAATGAGTTGTCCATTCATTCTAGGCCCCCAGTTTTCACCATAGGCGTCGTAGTTTTCATTGGCTCCTATATAGGTAGACCCGTTGAGGTAAGAATATTTACCCCCTCCACCAGCACCGTATTCGTTCTGGTAGTTAGGTAACTTTAATGGGCTAGAAAATAATACAGAGCTATTGAGTTCAACGCTGAATGGATCTCCATTGTTCTTTCCGGTTTTTGTCTGGATAAGGATTACTCCAGAGGCTGCTCTAGACCCGTATAGGGCAGAGGCTGCAGGTCCTTTAAGAATAGAAATATTTTCAATGTCGTCTGAGTTCACTACTTGGGCAGCGTTTCCAAAGTCAATACTAGTAGAGCCGTTTAGACCGTCGTCAAAAGTATAGAGGTCATTGGTAATAGGCATGCCGTTCACAATAAATAATGGTTGGTTGTTTCCCATTAAAGAAGAAGCACCCCTTATGGTAATATTAGAAGAGGCAGACGGACCAGCTGAAGATCCCGTAATGCTTACTCCAGCTACTTTTCCAGCCAAGGCATTCACTACATTGGTGGCTTTTACTTGGCTAATTTCGCTAGCGGTAATTCCTTGTACTGAATATCCCAAAGCTTTTTCTTCTCTCTTTATGCCAAGCGCTGTAAGTACTACTTCATCTAAGGCATTAGATGCCTCTAGCGTAATTTGAAGCACCGCTCCAGGGACTGCTTTTATATAAGTTGCTTTAAACCCAACATAAGTGATTTTTAAAGAAACTGCCTCAGTAGTTTCTATTGAAAATTTACCGTCAAAATCTGTCGTTGTTCCACGGTTTGTGCCTTGGATCAATACCGTTGCACCAATCATTGGAATTCCGTCTTTGTCGCTTACTACTCCGCTGATTATGTCTTGTGAATATCCGGAAATACTCATAAAAATAGTTAGCATTAAAAGCAGTAGATGTTTGTTTTTGTTGTTCATGAAAATTAAATTTTGCACAAAAGTACTCATTTTAGTTTCCATAGAAAACATTATAGCACTATATTATTTTCTGTAGAAACTATATAGTCTTGTGAACCCTTGCTAAGACTGGTCTCAGGGGCTTTAATAAAATTTTAAGAAATAGGACTTTGGTTTTTGGCCCAACAAGTTCAGCGGTAATAGGTCTACTGAAGGGCCCCTTGGCTATTCTGAAATATCTGCAGGACCAGTGATAATTGGTGCAGCATCTAAATCTTCAATATTGAGAAAGTTAATGATGGTCTCAAAAGAGCCCAAGATATTTTGATATTCTTGATCTGAAGTAGCTTCTAGATTTTTTGATATTCTTTCGTGAAGAGATACATTGGTTGTTTTTACGAGGGCAGATCCTTTTGAAGTGAGCACAATAGGTGTACTTCTTTTGTCTTTTGGATCGGGCAGTCTGGCAATATAGCCTTTGGATTCTAATCTAGAAACAATTCCCGTAACCGTGCTGGCATTTAAAGAAAGCACCTCCCTCAGGTTTCTCATGGTACTTCTGTATTCAGGAGATTCGTTTAAGTATTTTAGGGTCAGCAGTTGGGGAATACTAATGCCAAAATTCTTTTCTATACGCTTAGATTCTAAGTTTACGGCGCGTACAATTTTGCGTACACTAGACATGATCTCGGAGTATTTTTTAGAATTCAAGCGCGAAATGTTTTGATGAGTAAAGTGCAAAGGTATAAAATAATACCTCCTTTATTCTAAAAGAACCTATTAGTCTTAAATAAAAACCCTTATTCTATAATGATTTTAAAGGCCCAAGGTGCTAATTCAATTGGGGCATTTTCAAGGTATAAGGTTTCCCCTTGTAGGTAATCTGTATACAGTTTTCCATAGCCCACTTGTACTTGTTGCGTCTCGTTGGAGAAATTGCCTATAAAACACATTTCCCTTCCTGCTTTTCCGCGTTTAAAAGCAAAAATATTCGAATTTTCCGTCTTCAATCTCTTGTAGGCAGCAGCAGATTTTCCGCCGTGTAAGGCGGGGTGCGTTTTTTTAAGCGCACCGAGCTTCTTAAGAAGCTCAAAATAGGCGCCCTTGGTTTTGGGAAAGGAATCTTTTTCAAAGAATTTTAAACGGTGGTCCAAGTCGTATTCTTGGCCACTGTAAATTAGCGGCATACCTGGTAGGGTATATATCAGTGCGGTAAATATTTCTTTTCGCGCTGGCATACGCTCTGCTAAAGTGCCCGCCCAAGAATTTTCATCATGGTTGGTAATAAAGTTCATGTTAATGTCGTCTGCCGCCAAGACGGTGTCCATTTTACTTAAATATGCGTCTAATTCTGTCAGGTTTTTGTGGCCCTTAGAAAGGTCGTTCAACAAATGGTGAAATTCCCAGGCGTAATGCATATCAAAAGCTTTTTCCATGAGATTGGGCTGTTCTGCCTCTGCCAACATAAATACTGGTTTTATCTCTTGGAGACTTGCGGTGGCTTTTTCAAAAAAGTCTACGGGTACTTGGTGGGCCACATCCATTCTATAGCCATCAATATCTGCCACTTCCACCCAATACTTAAGGGCGTCTATCATGGCCGTTCTCATTGCTGAATTGCTGTAGTTCAGGTCTGCCGTGTCCGTCCAACCCCAAGATGCTCCCGTTTCTGGGTTGGAAGGGTCAATGATTTCTCCTGCTTCATTTTGGGTGTAGTAATCTGGGTGCTCATAAATCCATGGGTGGTCCCAGCCTGTATGATTGGGCACCCAGTCTAAAATAACATAAATGTCATTTTTATGGGCTGTTGCTACCAGATCTTTAAAATCTTCTAAGCTTCCAAATTCTGGATTAATGGCTTTGTAGTCGGACACAGCATAGTAACTTCCTAAATATTTTTCTCTCTCAGCGGGGTCTTCAATGTCAGAAGTGAATAAATCTCCTTTGGCTTTGCGTTTTACTTTGGAGATGGGGTTTATGGGCATGACCCAAATAATTTTGACCCCTAATTCCTTTAGAAGGGGAATGTCTTTTGTGAATGCATTGAAAGTGCCCTGTGGAGAATACTGCCTAATATTGGCCTCATAAATTACGGCATTTTCTGCCATATCAGTACCAACGGCTGCTATGCTAGTGCTTGTTTTTGGATTGGTTGGAGTTTCTTTACAGGCGTTTAATAACACGAAAGCAAAGAGTGCTAAAGGAATTAATTTTTTCATCATGGAGGCTTTTGATCATTTCAAATATAGGATTCTTATGGGAGTTCTAACCACTTTTCCTATCTTGCCCTTAACTAAAACTTTTAGATGGAATTGGTGAATGATTTTTTAAGCAGTGTATTACCTTATACGGAATGGGTCATGCTTTTTTTAGTTGTGGGTGGTGGACTGTTTTTAGCGGTTTACTCCAAGTTGCTGCCATTTAGGTATTTTAAGCATGCGCTAGATATTACCCGAGGGAAGTACGACCATAAGGATGATCCGGGAGAGGTGTCTCATTTGCAGGCATTGTCGTCGGCCGTGGCGGCCACAGTAGGTATGGGAAATATAGCGGGTGTGGCTATTGCCATTTACTTGGGCGGTCCTGGTGTGGTCTTCTGGATTTGGATTACAGCATTGATTGGTATGGGGATTAAGTTTTACTCTTGCAGCCTTGCGGTCATGTTTAGGGGAACAGATTCTTCAGGCGCTTTACAAGGTGGCCCCATGTATTATATGATCCAAGGCATGGGAAAAAAGGCCAAACCTATGGCTATTTTCTTTTCTATTGCGGGGCTTTTTGGTGTCCTTCCTGCTTTTACCGCTAACCAATTTACCCAAACCTTGATTGACGTTGTTAGGCCACAGGTCAATATTTATGAGATGTCTGTTTTTCATTGGAAGGTGCTTATAGGTATAGTACTTACTATTGCCACTTCTTTTGTGGTATTTGGAGGGCTTAAAAAAATTGCTAAAGTAGCCACAGCCATTGTGCCTTTTATGGTGGTGGTTTATTTATTAGCGGTGGTTTTTATTATGTTTCAGAATGCGGGAGAAATCTTCCCTGCCTTTAAACTCATTTTTTCAGAGGCTTTTAATATGGAAACAGCTGTAAAAGGTGGTTTTTGGGGCCTTGTTATTATTGGTATTCGAAGGGCTGTTTTTTCTAATGAGGCTGGAGTAGGAACAGCGCCTATGTTTCATGGTCAGTCTAAAACCAATGAACCCATTCAGGAGGGCTTGGTGGCCATGTTAGGTCCTTTTATAGACACTATTGTGGTATGCACCCTTACCGCCCTTGTCATTATTGTCAGTGGCGCATACTTGTCAGAGGAGACCAATGGAATTTTAATGACGCTCTTGGCTTTTAAGACCTCTTTGTATGGTTACGGAGATGTATTGCTCATGTTGGTGGTCAGTGCTTTTGCCCTTTCTACCTTATTTACCTACTCTTATTACGGAACAAAGTGCCTTTCTTTTCTGACCAACGCTAAAATAGGGCCATACTATAACTACATTTACGTGCTTAGTATTACCTTTGCAGCGGTAGCGTCTTTAGATCTTGTGATTAATTTAATAGACCTCTCCTTTGCACTCATGTGTATTCCAAACATGATTGCGGTCCTTTATCTGGCCCCTAAGGTAAATGCTGCCACAAAAAAATATTTAGCCAAGCACAACAATGAGTGAACATAAAGCAGGTTTTGTAAACATTATAGGGAATCCTAACGTAGGTAAATCTACCCTCATGAATGCCTTTGTAGGGGAGAAGTTGTCTATTATTACTTCTAAAGCCCAAACTACAAGACACAGGATCTTGGGGATTGTCAATGGAGAGGATTTTCAAATGATCCTCTCAGACACCCCTGGAATTATAAAGCCAGCCTATGAGTTACAAGCTTCAATGATGGACTTTGTAAAATCTGCCTTTGAAGACGCAGACATTCTGGTGTATATGGTTGAACTGGGAGAGAAGACCCTTAAAGATGAGCTGTTCTTTAAAAAGCTCCAAGGATCAAAAATTCCCGTTTTATTGTTGCTCAACAAAATGGATATTTCTGAACAATCTATTTTAGAGGAGCAAATTGCCTACTGGCAAGAACAATTGCCCAATGCAGAAATTCATCCTATCTCTGCACTTCACAACTTTAATGTGAAAGAAGTGTTTTTGAGATTGGTAGAGCTAATGCCTGCAGCACCCCCTTATTATCCTAAAGACCAATTGACCGATAAGCCCGAACGTTTCTTTGTCAATGAGACCATCAGGGAGAAAATATTACAACACTACAAGAAAGAAATTCCTTATGCCGTAGAGATAGAAACAGAAGAGTTTTTAGAAGACGACGACATTATTAGAATGCGTGCCGTGATTATGGTGGAACGCGATTCTCAAAAAGGTATTATTATTGGGCACAAAGGCGCAGCGTTAAAACGGGTGGGAATGGAAGCTAGAAAAGACTTGGAGAAGTTTTTTGACAAGCAGGTACACATTGAACTATACGTTAAGGTAAACAAGAATTGGCGGAGTAATTCCCATCAATTGCGTCGTTTTGGTTACCACCAAAAGTAGGCCCTAAACCCCTCTACAAGAAATAATTATCTCACACTTGCCTAATCGCAATGGGTATTCCTTAAAAATTAAGTAGTACTTTTGCAACAAATTTAAGAATATGAGTGCTATTGTAGCCATTGTTGGAAGACCAAATGTAGGAAAGTCTACCTTTTTTAACCGTTTAATTCAAAGGCGTGAAGCCATTGTAGACGCGGTGAGTGGGGTGACTAGAGACCGTCACTACGGTAAAAGTGATTGGAATGGAAGGGAGTTTTCTGTTATAGACACTGGTGGTTACGTGCTTGGAAGCGACGACGTTTTTGAAAAAGAAATTGACAAGCAGGTTGAATTGGCCATAGACGAAGCAGACGCCATAATTTTTATGGTAGACGTAGAGACAGGGATTACAGGAATGGATGAAGACGTGGCTAAACTATTAAGGCGTGTAAAAAAACCTGTTTTATTGGCTGTTAACAAAGTAGACAATGCCAGAAGAGTAGAAGAATCTGTAGAGTTTTACAACCTAGGTTTGGGAGATTTTTTCACCATCGCTAGTATTAGCGGAAGCGGAACAGGAGAGTTGCTAGACGCGCTTGTATTGGCTTTACCTGAAGAAGTGGAGCAAAAAGAGGAAGAGGTCCTTCCAAGATTTGCCGTTGTGGGACGTCCAAATGCAGGTAAATCTTCTTTTATCAATGCCCTAATTGGAGAAGACCGTTATATTGTTACAGATATAGCTGGAACCACAAGGGATAGTATAGATACCCGTTACAATCGCTTTGGTTTTGAATTTAACCTAGTAGACACCGCAGGTATTAGAAGGAAAGCCAAAGTACGTGAAGACCTCGAATTTTATTCAGTCATGCGCTCCGTTCGTGCTATAGAGCACTCAGATGTTTGTATTTTAATTTTAGATGCAACCCGTGGATTTGACGGACAGGTAGAAAACATTTTCTGGTTGGCGCAAAGGAACAATAAAGGGGTTGTCATTTTAGTGAATAAATGGGACTTGGTAGAGGACAAGGAAACCAATACCGTTAAGGCTTACACCCAAAGAATACAGGAAGCCATATCTCCTTTTGTAGACGTGCCTATTATTTTCATGTCTGTAGTCACCAAGCAACGTATTTTTAAAGCCATTGAAACAGCCGTGGAGGTTTATGAAAATAGGTCTCGAAAAATCCCAACGAGAAAATTCAATGAGTTTATGTTGCCCCTCATTGAGCACTACCCCCCACCAGCTTATAAAGGGAAGTATGTGAAGATTAAATTCTGTACACAATTACCCACTCCTTACCCTCAATTTGCTTTTTTCTGTAATTTACCTCAATACGTTAGAGAACCTTACAAGCGTTATTTAGAAAATAAAATTAGAGAGCATTACTCTTTTTCAGGGGTACCTATCTCTATTTTTATGAGAAAAAAATAAGGAAGGTTTTTGATCACTTCTTTAACCATCACTTAAGTGAGATAGCCTTGAATATTTCTACTTGCTGCAGACGCTGTACTCTTAAATTTATGTTAATGTAAGTTCCTTCATTACAATTGGAGCTATTTTTGCGTTCCCCTAAGGGTTTTCACAATACCATTACTATGCGTTTAAGATTTTTTGCACTACTAGTGCTTTTTTGTAGTTTTTTTTCCGTTAAAGCCCAAGAATTTGTCCTCAAAGGAAAGTTATTAGACGCTCAAATTAAAAGTCCTCTAGATGCTGCCACAGTTTACGTGGAGACTATAGCAGACTCTACCCTAGTGGCATATAGTATTACGGATACAGACGGAAGTTTTATAATAGAGGGCAAAACCAACCAAACCAAACTTATTTTTTACGCTACTTTCAATGGATATAAAAGTCTTAAGAAAGAAATTAGCATTGTCCCTCAGCTTCAGATGGGTACCTTGTATTTAGAAGAACAAGTAGAACAATTAGGGGAAGTTTTGGTGTCAGCAGAACGCGCTCCAATTGCAGTAAAGAAAGACACCCTAGAGTTCAATGCCAGTTCTTTTAAAACTAGACCAGACGCCAATGTAGAAGATGTGCTAAGAAAACTACCAGGGGTAGCTATAGATGCCAATGGCACCATTACGGTAAACGGCCAAGAGGTAGATCAGGTGCTGGTTAACGGTCAGGTATTTTTTAGTAAAGATCCCAAAGTAGCCACCAAGAGCCTGCCCAAAGATATTATCAGTAAAATTCAGATTACCAATACCAAAACAAAAACAGAAGAACGCACTGGAGACGACGCCCAAAGCGAGAATAAAACCATAAACCTCACCATTAAAGAAGACAAAAACAAGGGCTATCTGACCAGAATGGCTGGAGGGTATGGAACAGATGAGCGCTACCAATTAAACGGTTTACTCAATTATTTTAAAAACAAACAGCGCGTCAGTGTTTTAGCGAGCAGCAACAACATTAATAATGCAGGATTCTCCTATGATGAGGTGTTTGATATGCTTGGAGGTGGCGGTTCCAGCAGAAGAAACTTTGGTGGTGGTTTTAATGTTGGAGGAATAAATTTTGGCTTTGGTCAAGGGATTGCTACTTCCTCTACCGTAGGGGCCAGCTACGCCGATGCAAAAAAAGGAAAATACGAAGTAGAGGGGAATCATTTCTTTTCTTATTCAGATTCCTATAATGACGAAGCTTCCTTTAGAGAAAACATCCTTCCAGACAGCAGGTTTTTTACAGAGCGAACGTCTAGCTTTAAAGGGACCAACCAAAACAATAGGGGTTCTGCAGATTTGGAGTTTAATTTAACCAAGGATTTGGTGATCAGTTTTGAACCCAATGTGAATGTGGGTTTCACCACAGCCTCTAACGATCAGAATACGCTTTCTAAAAATAGTGACGGGCTTTTAATTAACTCGAACAGAGTAAAAACCGCCAACAGAAGTGATTTGAGAAGCTTTTCTAATCAGTTCAGTCTTTTTCAAAAGCTAGATACTATTGGTGGGTATGTTTCATTGGATTTTGATATTTCTCAAAATAAAAACGAAAGCCGCACCAATTTAAATTCTCTTAAAGAAATCTATAATGAAGACCAGGTGACTCAAACACTATTGGACCAAGAGAACAGTTCCGAGAATATAACCAATGCCTATAACTTGGAACTAGAATACAGAAAAGCACTCACAAAAGATTTGTTTGTGCAAGCTGGAATGTCTTATGATGTGAGTACAAGAGAAAACAGACTTTCTGTCTTTGATTTGGACTTAGAAACTGGTTTGTACGACGGCTTTAATACGGTGCAGAGCTCAGATTTTAGGTTTAAAACAGTGCAGAAAACACCTTCTATTGGCCTTAGAAATAATAGTGATAAATGGCGTTTAAGGCTGAATGCTAGTTTTACAGATGCTACATTGAGCAATGAAGATTTTCTTCAAAACTCAGATTTTTCTAAAAATTATAAGAAACTTCTACTAAATCTTTACAGCCGCTATAGTTTGGGAAAAAACAAGAGCATCAGTTTAAGGTACTCTAACAACTTGGACCTACCCAGTTTAAACCAATTACAACCGGTACCCAATCTAAACAATCCATTGAATATTGTGGTGGGTAATCCAGACCTGGATCCAGCCCTTAATCACAGGATAGGATTCAATTACAACAACTACAATTGGCGGGAACGTTCTGGTATTTTTGTATATGCAGGTGCTACTTTTACAGACAATAGGGTGAGTGCGGTAAGCACAACAGATGAGAATTTTTTAAGGAACACCACTTTTACAAACGTCAACGGTAATTACAATGGTTATTTTGGGGTGGGTTATTCCAAGCAGATTAAAAAAGACAGTGTTTATTCCATGAATTTGAATATTAGGCCCAACGCGAATTTCTCTAAGAATGTAGGCTTCTCAAATGGGCAATTACTTAAAACGACCTCTTATAGTCTGAATCCTTCCGTGTCTACTTCAATAAATTTCAATGAAAAGTTTCAAATTGAGCCGGGATATTCTTTAGGGTATTCTAGGAGTACTTATAATTTGGAAAACCTTCCAGAAGTATCTGTGTTGAACCACAATGCTACTTTAAAAACAACCACTTTTTGGCCAGAAAATATTATTTGGGGCAATGACATTACTTACAGTTACAATCCAAATGTAGGCCCAGGGTTTGATAAGAATGCCTATTTTTGGAACATGAGTATTGGGGTTCAGCTACTCGAAGACAAGGCTACTTTGAAAGTATTGGCTTATGATATTTTAAACCAAAACATCAATACGCGAAGGACTACTGCAGAAGATTTTATTGAAGATTTTCAAGGCACGGTATTGCAGCAGTATTTTATGCTGAGCTTTAGTTATAAATTAGACAAATTTGGCGGCCAGAAACCAGGGGGCAGAAGTATGCGCTACGGTGGTTAGAATATTACAGTTGTGACTTTATTTTCAAAAGTTCTTCTTTCACTAAAGACAATCGCTTCACGAGGTCTAAATTATCTAGCGTTTTATTTTTAGAGACTTTCAAATGGGCCTTAGCACCTTCCAGGGTGTAGCCTTTTTCTTTGACCAAATGATAAATAAGCTGTAGGTTTTTAATGTCTTCAGGGGTAAATTTTCTGTTACCCTTGGCGTTTTTCTTAGGCTTGAGAATGTCAAAAGTAGTTTCCCAAAAGCGAATTAAAGAGGTGTTCACCTCAAACGCTTTGGCCACTTCACCTATGCTGTAATATCTTTTATCGGGCAGGTTGTGCATTAGTCTAAAGATTGGTTTTCTTGGTTGGCAAAACGCAGTAAGTTCTCGAATTCTGCAGGGCTTAAAGTGCCGGTATAGAAGTTAATCGGGTTTATTTTTTTCTTGTCTTTCCACACTTCGTAATGAAGGTGAGGGGCCTGCGAACGTCCAGTACTCCCCACATAGCCAATAATGTCTCCTCTTTTAACCTTTTCTCCCCTTCTCACATTGTACTGACTTAAATGTGCATAGATGGTCACATAACCAAAGCCATGGTCTATGCGAATGTGTTTCCCAAACCCTGTAGCTCTTTGATCTGCTCTGAGGATTCGTCCATTTCCAGTAGCGTAAATTGGGGTGCCTCTTGGAGCTGTAAAGTCCATACCCCAGTGTTTTTTTCTCACTTTATTGAAAGGGTCAGAGCGCCATCCAAAGCCAGAAGCCATTCTGGTAAGGTCTTGGTTTGAGATTGGTTGTATGGAGGGAATAGCAGCAAGGAGCGCTTCTTTTTTAGAAGCAAGTGTACTTATTTCATCCAGAGATTTAGATTGAACCACCAATTGTTTTTGAAGTATATCTAGTTTTTTCGCGGTATTTACGATAAGATTTGAATGTGCATATCCCTCCAGAGTGGCATACCTGTTTAGTCCTCCGAATCCTGCTTTTCTTTGAGATTCAGGAATTGGATTTGCTTCAAAGTACACCCTATAAATTGTATTGTCTCTGTTTTCAACATCTGCCAAAACAGCTGTGGCTTCATCCATTTTTTTATTGAGTTGCTCAAATTGAAAGCTCAAATTTTTAAGCTCTCTAGACAGACTCAATTCTTTGGGAGTATTTACTATTGATGTATTGAGGAGAAATAGCAAACCAATCATTCCAAATAAAAAAGAGGCCAAAAGGAACAATACCGCCTTTTTAAAACGAGTGGTTTTCTTGTCCGTTATTTCACGGTAAGAAAGTGTATCTGCGTCGTAATAGTATTTTACTTTAGACATCTCTGGAATTTATGCTATTTTTGTGCCGTTGTTAACAGCATTAAAACAAATATAAACATTGTTTTTCTTTCGCTCATAGTTTTGCGTAAAGCTTAAGAAATCTTTGCATTTTTAACATTTTGTTCTCAAGTGTTTTTGACACCAATTAAATCATTAAGTGCCCATGAAATCTCAAGATATTAGAGCCCAGTTTTTAGCTTTCTTTAAAGATAAAAACCATCAAATAGTTCCTTCTTCTCCAATGGTTATTAAGGATGACCCAACCCTCATGTTTACCAATGCAGGGATGAACCCTTTTAAACCTTATTTTTTGGGCAATACCCTTCCTAAAAACCAGCGCGTAGCAGATACTCAAAAATGTTTGCGGGTGAGCGGAAAACACAATGACTTGGAAGAAGTAGGTAAGGATACTTACCACCATACCATGTTTGAGATGCTTGGAAATTGGAGTTTTGGTGTGGCAAAGAATAATGTAGATGGTTATTTTAAACAAGAAGCCATTCAATGGGCCTGGTCTTTATTGGTAGACGTTTTTAAAATAGATCCCAATAGTTTGTATGTGACAGTTTTTGAGGGCAGTAAAGACGCAGATCAATTAGAGATGGATGCAGAGGCATTGTCTTTATGGAAAGCGATTGTACCCGAATCACAAATTTTATTTGGGAATAAGAAAGATAATTTTTGGGAAATGGGCGACCAAGGTCCCTGTGGTCCTTGTTCTGAAATCCATGTAGATATTCGTACGCCAGAGGAGAAAGCCTCCGTTTCAGGAGCTAGTTTGGTCAATATGGACCACCCACAGGTTGTAGAGATTTGGAATTTGGTTTTTATGCAGTTCAATAGAAAGGCCAATGGTATTTTGGAGCCACTGCCTGCAAAGCACGTAGACACCGGTATGGGATTTGAAAGGCTTTGTATGGTTTTACAAGGGGTTCAGTCCAATTATGACACAGATGTATTTACGCCTATTATCAAAGAAATAGAGGTGATTAGCGGCCATTCTTACGGAAAAGATACCCCAACAGATATTGCCATTAGGGTTATTGCAGATCATATAAGGGCCGTAGCTTTTTCTATTGCAGATGGTCAATTGCCAAGTAATACAGGCGCAGGCTATGTTATTAGAAGAATACTTAGAAGGGCCATTCGTTATGGGTTTACTTTTTTAAACACCAAAGAGCCTTTTATGTTTAAACTGGTTCAGGTGCTTTCTAAAACCATGGGAGATGCATTCCCTGAATTAAATTCCCAAAAGCAATTAATTCAAAATGTAATTAAGGAAGAAGAACAATCTTTTTTAAGAACTTTAGAACAAGGTTTGCAGTTATTAGACACGCTCATTCTTACCGCAAAAGATAAGGTTCTAGCTGGAGAGAAAGCCTTTGAATTATATGACACTTATGGTTTCCCTATTGATTTAACCGCTCTAATACTCTCAGAAAGAGGCTATACGCTAGACCAATCAGGATTCGAAAAATCCATGCAAGCCCAAAAACAGCGCTCAAGGGCGGCTTCTGAAGTATCCAAAGAAGATTGGGAAGTCTTGCTAGAAGACGACACCCAAGAGTTTATTGGTTATGACCTTTTAGAGACGCAGGTTAAAATTGCCAAGTATAGAAAAGTTACTTCAAAAAAAGAAGGAGAAATGTACCAATTGGTATTTAATCTAACTCCTTTTTATCCAGAAGGTGGAGGACAAGTTGGAGATAAAGGCTATTTAGAGGCACCCAACGGAGATGTGACTTATGTTGTAGATACCAAAAAGGAAAATAATGAAATTATTCATTTTTCAAACACACTCCCCAAAGATCCAAGGGTTTCTTTTAAAGCATCTGTAGACAAGAAGCAGCGCGACAGAACGTCAAAAAACCATACAGCCACGCATTTATTGCATCAGGCTTTAAGAGCCATACTTGGCACTCATGTGGCCCAAAAAGGTTCTGCGGTTCACTCCAAGTACCTGCGTTTTGATTTCTCTCACTTTTCAAAAGTAACTTCAGAACAACTTAAAGAGATAGAAGACTATGTAAACGCTAGGATAGACGGACACATCCCTTTAGAGGAGCATAGAAATAGACCTTTAGCTCAGGCTCAAGCAGATGGTGCTATGGCCTTATTTGGAGAAAAGTACGGAGATACGGTAAGAAGTATCCGTTTTGGCCATTCCATTGAACTCTGTGGTGGGACTCATGTGAAGAATACAGGCGACATTTGGCAGTTTAAAATTACTGGGGAATCTGCTGTGGCCGCTGGAATCAGAAGGATCGAAGCCATTACTTCAGATGCGGTTAAAGATTATTATTTAAAAACCGATCAGACCTTACAGCAGGTCCTGAACCAATTGCAAATAAATACTGACCCAGTAACGGCTATTACAAAACTTCAGGAGGAATTTGCACAGTTAAAAACTACCCTAACAGCGCTTCAAAAAGAAAAAGCGGGTGATGTAGGAAAATCATTAGCGGCATCCTTTGAAGAAATTAACGGGGTGCGTTTCTTGGCAGCAGAAGTCTCTTTAGACGCCTCAGCCATGAAAGATTTGTGTTTTGAATTGGCCGCCCAGAGTCCAAATACTTTTTTGCTTTTAGGTGCGCAATACGAGGGGAAAGCATTGTTGGCTTGTTATATCTCTAAAGAACTCTTGACCGAAAAGTCTTTAAATGCAGGGCAAGTTGTGAAAACACTTGGTCAGTATATCCAAGGTGGTGGTGGAGGGCAGCCCTTCTTTGCTACAGCAGGAGGTAAAAACCCCGAAGGAATAGCAGAAGCTATTGCACATGCCAAGGACTTTATAACCCCATAGACCCCCTTTAAATGGAGCTGCAAACTAAGGTGCCACTATCTCATTTGAATTTTCAAATAGACTACAATGCCCAAATATTGCTCCTGGGATCATGTTTCAGTGACCATATAGGTGCTTTGTTTACAAAGCACCAATTCAATACGCTAAGCAATCCCTTTGGTATTGTTTTTCATCCTATTCCGCTCGCTTCCCTAATACAAAGAATAGCGCATAAAAATTATTTTACTGAAGACGCGTTTTTTTTCCATCAAGAGCAATGGCATTCTTATGAACTTCATTCTAGTATGGGCCGAACAAATCTATCTGAAGCACTTAGAAATGCCAATGAAATATTGGATCTCACCCATAATTTTTTAAACAAAGCCTCCCATGTCTTTATTACTTTGGGAACTGCCTGGGGTTATAGGTTGAATAACACCACTGTCACTAATTGTCACAAGCAGTCCGCCTCGTTATTTCACAAAGAGTTGGCTTCAATTTCTTTGATTGAAAATGCCTTGGAACAAATACAAGCTGCCATGATGTATCTGAATCCCGATCTGAAGGTGGTGTATACCGTTTCTCCTGTGCGGCATTTAAAAGATGGTTTTACAGAGAATTCTATCGGTAAAGCCCATTTGTTGGCAGGTATTCATGCGCAAAAGGAAAAAGCCAAGGATTCAAAATCAGTCTCTTATTTTCCATCCTATGAAATTGTAATGGATGAACTGCGGGACTATCGTTTTTATAAAATGGATTTAATTCATCCCAATGAATTGGCCATAGCGTATATATGGGAATCTTTGGTAGCAGGTACTTTTACAGCAGCCACCAAAATACTTTTAAAAGAAGTGGTTTCAATCCAAAATGGTTTGGACCACAGACCCTTTAATCCAACCGCTGAGGCACATAAAAAATTCCTGCAAACATTGGGTAGGCGTATGGCAAAAATTAAACGGCAATACCCCCATATGTTTCCATAATTTAAGTATATTTTTATAAGTTAAAAAGTGCTTAATCTTTGAAAATAATATTGGTGTGTGACTTATTTTTTTTCAAGTGATGGCGGATAAGCGGCCATGATTTCATTGACAAATTTTTGAATATTGGCCTGTTTTTTTAAAGGATCGTCCTGAGGTTCTAAAAAGCCTACGCCACTTCCTTGCCACAGCAATCTTTTGGTTTTAGCATCTATCACGTCTATAAACAAACGCCCTTTTGCTCTGGTGGTCACTTGGGTGTTTTGCATGCCCATTCCTGGCCAAAACCATGGATTCCAGCCCCATCCCCATCCTAATCCGGCATTGTTGTAAATGTCTACTTGGGCCTCTTCTTTGGTGAAAAAATTGAGGAGTATGTCTGGCATATCACTGGCAGAAAAGCCTTTCTCTTGGAAGGTGTTTTCTAAAGATTTTAAAATCCTTCTCTTGTCTAAATCAGAAATTTTTACCTGATCTATTCCCGCTTTGTAAAAGGCGTAGGTCTTGTAGCGATCAAATGAAACATTGGGATCGTAATCTGTAATAACCTTTATGCTGGAGCAACTATGGAGAAAGATCATAAAAGTGAATAGCGTTAGTGCGAATAATAGTTTTTGTCTCATCATAAATCCAGTTTTAAAAAGATTATAAATTTAATATACCACCCTAAAATCAAAAAGCATGCCATTCTTTTCCATTATTCATCTGGTGAAATACAATTGAACGGTATAAGCGCAGCGCAACAGTACTATTTTGAGAATGCAGTGCTATTGCTTGTTTGTTTTTGGGTCATAACCATAGGGGCAATGCCTACAACCACTCTCACAGCAATACCCTCTTTTCAGGTGGTATTGGGCAGTAAACACCCTATAACCACTGGGGTCGTGATAAAAATCACCTTCTTCTACAGGAATATATTTTTTCATCATTAGTTTGGCAATTGAGATTTAGGGTATAAAAGCTATTTTGTGAATGTTAAAAATACGAATTTTGCGTTCAATTCTCTACTTAGTCCATTGATAAACGAAATAGCTACATACACCGAAATAGACCTGCCTTTGCTTAGAGAGAAAGGCATTCAACTCGCTTTTAAGCGAGAGGAGTTGTTGTTTCCGGGTATTTCTGGCAATAAATACCGAAAGTTAAAATACAATATTCAGGCGGCTAAAGCGGCAAAGCAGCATACGCTGCTCACCTTCGGTGGTGCTTTTTCAAACCACATTGCCGCGGTAGCCTATGCAGGAAAAATCCATGGTTTTAAGACCATTGGCATAATTCGTGGAGAAGAATTGGCAGGACAACCCTTGAATCCTACCCTTGAGAGAGCGAAATTACATGGAATGTCTTTTCACTTTGTTTCTAGAGAGGTGTATAGAGAAAAGCATCGGCCACAATTTGTGGCCAAACTACAAGAGATTTTTGGCCATTTTTATCTCATTCCAGAGGGAGGTACCAACGCACTAGCGGTCAAGGGATGTGCAGAAATACTCCATGAGTTGGACGCTAAATACACGCACATTTCTGTGGCTGTTGGTACTGGAGGTACGCTGTCTGGTTTGGCAGAGGCTGCATTTGAACACCAAGAAATTCTTGGATTTCCAGCCCTAAAAGGCGCTTTTTTGCAAAAAGATATTTGTAATTTTACACAGCAGAATAATTGGACCCTTTTTGAATTGTATCATTTTGGGGGTTATGCAAAGCTCAGCCCTCAGCTAGTAAATTTTGCCAATCAATTTAGGCGAGATACAGGGGTTGTTTTGGATCCCATTTACACTGCTAAAATGGTTTTTGGCACCTTGGACCTCATTGCTAAAGATTATTTTGTCTCTGGAGACCATATTTTAATGATTCATACAGGGGGTTTACAAGCCATTGAAGGCATGAATAAAAAATTGCGAAAGCAAGATATAGAATGGTTGCTATGAGATTGAAATCTTTTTTATGGGTGGTTTCTTTTGCGTTATTGCTCAGTAGCTGTATTGCAAAAAAGAAGCGCAGCTATGCCCAGGCAAAAAAGTCCTACGAAAAATCAAGTGCTCAAGGGTCAAAACCAAACGCACTACCGGATGAAAACACAGCCGGATTTACCACCTATACCTTTAATTCTGCAGAAGAGTATATACGTACATTCGCTCCCATTGCCTTAGAGGAAATGGAGGCCTATGGTATTCCTGCCAGCATTACCTTAGCCCAAGGATTGTTAGAAAGTGGTGCTGGGAGCAGTAATTTGGTTCGAAAGTCTAACAACCACTTTGGGATAAAGTGTCACACCAAATGGCGGGGCCCTTCCACCACCCATGACGACGACGAAAAGGGGGAGTGTTTTAGGAAGTACCTACACCCCAGAGAGTCCTACAGAGACCACAGTCTTTTTTTAGCCAATGGCAGCAGATATGCGTTTTTGTTTGACTACCGAACCACCGATTATAAAGCCTGGGCTAGAGGATTGAAAAAAGCGGGCTATGCCACAGATCCAAAATACCCCGCCAAGCTCATTGCCCAGATTCAAAAATATAATTTAGACCAATACGACCACCCCAGAAAGGCACAAAGAATTATTAAAGAAAATAATGAAAACCCAATCAGTAGTTATGTGTCTGACCGTATTCACCAGGTTCAAAAAGGAGATACTCTTTTTGGAATTTCCAAAAAATACGGTCTTAGTGTAGACACACTCAAGAAGATTAACGGGCTTAAGAGCAATGACATTCAGGTGGGTACCTCACTTAAAATAAGTATAAAATAGATGAATTATCAGAGAAGTAGCGCCCTTTTTGAAGCGGCACAGAAAGTAATACCAGGAGGTGTGAACTCTCCAGTAAGGGCTTTTAAAGCAGTTGGAGGGACACCTATTTTTGTTGAACGTGCCAAAGGGGCTTACCTATACGACGTAGACGGGAATAGGTATGTAGATTTTATTGCCTCATGGGGGCCACTTATTTTAGGACACGCTTACGAGCCTGTTTTAAAAGCCGTGACAGAAAAAGCTGCTTTGGGCACTTCTTTTGGAATGCCTACCGCTATTGAAACAGAATTGGCCTCACTCGCGGTTAGTATGGTGCCTGGAATAGATAAAATTAGGTTTGTCAATTCAGGCACAGAAGCCTGTATGAGCGCCATTCGTTTGGCCAGGGGGTTCACAAAAAAAGACAAGATTATAAAATTTAAGGGTTGTTACCACGGACATTCAGACGCCTTCTTAATTCAGGCAGGTAGTGGTGCGGTAACTTTTGGTGCACCGAGCAGTCCTGGTGTGACAAAAGGAACGGCAAAAGACACCCTTCTGGCAGATTATAACGATTTGGAAGGGGTGCAACAATTGGTGCAAGAACACAAGAATGACATTGCTGCAATTATTATTGAGCCAGTAGCCGGTAATATGGGCTGTATTCCACCAGAAGCTAGTTTTATTCAAGGCCTAAAAAGACTTTGTAGTCATGAGGGCATATTGCTTGTTTTTGATGAGGTTATGACTGGTTTTAGACTGGCAGCAGGTGGGGCCCAAGAGGTTTTGGATATTTCCGCAGATATTGTTTGTTTTGGAAAAGTAATTGGTGGTGGTTTGCCGGTAGGTGCTTTTGCAGCTAGGGCAGAAATAATGAATTATTTGGCACCAGACGGACCGGTGTATCAGGCAGGAACGCTGTCCGGAAATCCGCTGGCTATGAGTGCAGGTTTGGCTATGTTACAAGCGCTCTCAAAAGATAAAGCAGTATTTAAACGCTTGGCAGAAAAAACAGCCTATTTACATAAAGGAATAGAAGGCGTGCTACTCAAGCACGGTATCTCTCATACGATCAATAGGCTGGGTTCTATGATTTCTGTTCATTTTTGTCAGGACGCTGTGACAGATTTTACGACTGCAGCTGCGGGAGATAATGAAACTTTTAAAAAATACTTTCACGGTATGTTGGCACAAGGGGTTTATTTGCCCCCCTCTGCTTATGAGAGTTATTTTTTAAATGACGCCTTGAGTTATGAAGATTTGGATTTCACCATTGCTGCATTGGAAAAAGTAGCACCAGATTTACTGTAATGCTTTTGGCTTATGTGAAGAAAAAAAAAGGGAGGCTGAAAGCCTCCCTTTTTTAAAAATTGGTTTGATTGGATTATTTAGGATCCAAAATGTCATTGATTCTAGCAATGGCATCTTGAATATGGTATCTAGACATGGTATTAGCCGCGTTGGCCAATCCATTTCTCAATTGTGCTCTAAGGGTCACTAATTCACCTCTTACTACTGAACGAATGTCTGATTGAGACGTATTCACTGCAGTAGATTTCTGATACCCACCATAGCTCGGTAATTTTCTCTGACTGTCTGCAGTCATTAAATAGGCCAAACGGTCAATGTGTCCTTTTTGTAGGTTTCTTCTGTAAGTGTCTATAGCGCCACCGCTGTAAATCTCAGACCAGATCCCTCTTCTGATTTCTGACATCATTTGGGTTAAAGTATAGGCCTTAGACCCCATGGCTGTTTCATGTTCAATGAGTCTGGCCATTTTACCCAGACTAAGTACATTGTTTAACGTTCTTACTTGAACACCACGAACACGGTCTACCGTTCCTGAGTACTCAATTTTGTTAAAGATGTTTTGGTCTAGCATCCACTCAGGTGTTTGAAACAATTCACGTTGTAAAAACTTCATAGCGTCCCGCTGATGCCCCTTAGCTACTGGTGTATAAACAGCCCCTTCTTGCTCATAAGTTTTGTGATTTTCGTACACCCCACCAATATTGTTAGATACATGGCCCATATAGCGGTTAAACTGAGACAGTACTTGACCGTAAAGGGTTTCTAAGTCATCGTAATTTTTACCGTCTTCTGCAGTCCACTCAATTAATTTAGGCACAATTCTCTGTAGGTTTTTGATTCCGTACATACTCGCTTTCATAGCGTTGTCTCCTAAATCTTCTGTCTGAGAACTCGGGTCTACTACGTCGCCCCCTTGTTGGCTTCCAAAACGGTATAATGGGTCTCCATCATGGGCCATAATCCAGCTGTCTAGTACTGGTTTTTCTGCTTCAGCAGTTTTATCTAAGATGGGTCTATAACCCCATTCAATAGCGTATTTATCATAAACACCAATATTTGGCATTAGGGCTACCCCTTTGTCTTCTGGCTGGGCCACATAGTTAAAACGGGCATAGTCCATAATGGAAGGTGCTGTACCGTATTTACTGGTAAAGCTTGCAGACCTTAAAGAATCTACAGGATATGCAGCAGAACTACCCATATTGTGGGGAAGTCCTAAAGTATGGCCCACTTCGTGAGAAGAAACAAATTGTATTAAACGGCCCATTACTTCATCTTTAAAAGCCACGCCTTGTGCTTCTGGATTTATGGCCGCAGTTTGAACAAAGTACCAGTTGCGCAATAGACTCATTACATTGTGGTACCAGTTAATGTCAGATTCTAAGATCTCGCCACTTCTTGGATCACTTACATGGGGTCCGTTTGCATTTGGTATTGGGGAAGCTAAATAACGCACTACAGAATAGCGCACGTCTTCAGGAGACCATTCTGGGTCTTCTTCTGGCGTTGGAGGATCCATAGCTATTATAGCATTTTTAAATCCTGCGGCTTCAAAAGCTACTTGCCAGTCTTCAATTCCTTGTTTAATAAAAGGCACCCATTGTTTTGGTGTGGCCCTGTCTACGTAATAAATGATTGGTTTTTTTGGTTCTACCAATTCCCCTCGGTTGAATTTCTCTAGATCTTCTTCTTTAACTTCGAGTCTCCATCTGTCTAGAAACTTCACTGTTTTACTCTCTTGAGCATCCAATCCATAATCTACCTGATCTCTTTCGAACCAACCTACGCGCTTGTCAAAATAACGTCTTTTCATAGGTTCAGCAGGAAGTAATATCATGGAGTTATTAATCTCTACAGAGATAGATCCCAAGCTTGAATTAGAAGGAGGACTGCCCGCAAAATAAGTTTTCACATGTCTGGCCTCAATATTCATTGGGTAACTTTTAATGCCTTCAATAAAGCTTCTCTCCGAATCTAATCTGGTCGCTTTATATCTTTTTTTGTACCCCTCAGGCATTCCAAGTGCATTCACATCTTTTTCAAAAAGTGGTGTTACGTCTATGACGGTGCTGGTTGCAATAGAATCTTTTCTATTAGATTTTACATCAAAGGAATACAATACCGGCTCAAAATTTGAATTGATTACAGCTTCTTTAACAGGGAGCGAATCTGCTGCAACTACTTCGTGGCTAACCACCCTTAAATGCACTTTATCTCCCTTTTTCTCCCACCTCATGACTTGGGTGTTTATTTTTCCACCCCCAAATCCAATCCCTGAAGCAGTTTTAGAAATTCTGCTCACCATGAGCATTTCTCTACCTAAAAGGCTGTCTGGTATTTCATAGAAAAATTTGTCTTTGATTTGGTGTACGTCAAAAAGCCCTTTATCTGTCTTGGCCTCTTTGGTAATGACCTTAGCATAGGGCTGTGGTGCGTCTTTATCTATTTTTGGTTTTGCCTCTGTAGGCGCTTTTGCCTTAGTTTTTTTCTTGAAAAGCTGGGCTTCACTTGTGCTGACACTTCCAATCACTAGGAGTGAAAACAACAGGTACTGAAGATTTTTTTTGATCATTAGGTGGGTTTTTTATTTTATTGCTTCTCAAATAACCGAAAAATTGTCCTAATGAAATGTTAACAAAATCATAAGATGGCGCTTTTATTTATGAGCCAACACCTTACAGCTTCTCCATTTAATTAAGTTGTTAAGGCCGTTTTTATGTTTGAAGCTAAAAGAGTAATGGAACCACATATTCAAATGATCTAATGATTTTATAGTTCGATCAATCACTAAAGCTAAAAGAGTAAAGGAATAATATATTCAAACAGCCCAATAAGGATTAGTACGGCTACTAGGTTGAGTAATATACCTGCTTTGACCATATCTTTTACTTCTATAAAACCACTGGCAAAAACAATGGCATTTGGTGGGGTAGCCATGGGCAGCATAAAAGCACAGCTGCTCGCCATTGTCACCGGGATGAGTAGGTACACCATAGGTATTCCAAGACCAATAGCTATTCCAGCGACTACAGGTGCTAATACAGCCACTAAGGCTACATTGCTCATGAGTTCTGTCATAAATAGCATTAATAAAATCAGTAAACTGGCTGTGGCAGTAATACTGAAATTACCTGCTGCAATACTTTGAGAAACCTGATCTACAATTCCAGAAACAGACATTCCTTTGGCCAAAGCCAATCCGCCACCAAACAATATTAAGATGCCCCATGCCAGTTTTTCAGTATCTTTCCAATCCAATATGAAGTCTCCTTTTTTTAGGTTAAAAGGGACCGCAAATAGACTTATTGCTGCAAACATGCTAATCATGGTGTCTGACAATCCCAAAGAGGGAAATACACTATTGATTAAGGTCCTAAAGATCCAAAGGGATACGGTTACTGCAAAAATGCCCAATACCATCTTTTCTTTTGATCGGGTAGGGCCTAATTTTCTTAATTCTTCTTGAATCACTTCATTAGAGGCAGAGAAATTGAGGCCCTTACTCGGAAAAATGAGGTGTACAAGCGTAATATAACTCAGACCAATCATAATGATTGAGAAGGGTAGGGCAAATACCATCCATTTTAAAAAGGATATTTCTATTTGGTATTCATTTTCCAAAAGACCAATAAGGATAGAATTTGGTGGGGTGCCTATTACCGTGGCTATACCTCCTGCGTTTGCAGAAAAAGCAATTCCCAAGAGCACACTTACGGCAAAATTTCGATCTTTTTTGGTAAAGCCATCTACGTCGTCTATTAAAAGCTTAATCACTGACATGGCAATGGGCAGCATAACGACAGCTGTAGCGGTATTGCTAATCCACATACTCAAAGAAGCTGTGGCGATCATAAAACCAAGGACTACTTTGTTTGGCGTAGTGCCTGTAATGCGAATAATATTGAGTGCAATTCTTCTATGGAGATTCACCTTTTCTAAGGCAAGTGCCATAACGAAACCGCCAAAAAACAAAAAGATAATAGGACTTCCGTAATTATTTCCTACCTCTGCAATAGGCATAATATCTAATAAGGGAAACAAAAGCAGGGGAAGCAGGGCCGTCACAGAAATAGAGACTGCCTCTGTAAGCCACCAAGTGACCATCCATAGTGCAACAGCAATTACAGCATCTCCTTGGGTGCTTAATAATGGCTGTGGCCATAACAGTATTAATAGGAAAAATACAGGACCTAAAAACAGCCCCACTTTTTTGCTGTTACTCATCTTAAAAAAATTTAGCCTAAGCTAGTTTTTTTATCTGTGATATAAAAGGCGCTTTCGTTAAAACGGTGGAGAAAGTCCTCAGTTCAAGAATTCTAATGTTTGGTATTAAGAATCTATGAATCTTTGAGGGTACAAGTAAGTGCATCGGCCTCTTTGGCCACAACCACCATTTGTATTTTGGTTAAACTTTTAATGGTCTTGTCCCAAGCTTTATTACTCAAGCCGCTCGCTTCTTTTAAATCTAATAAAGGCATAGGATTGGTTTTTTTCAAAAGCTCTAGGACTATTTTTTCATTCTCTGAAAGTTCAACAGCTTTCTTTTCTGGGCGCATTTGAGGGAAAAACAATACTTCTTGTATAGAGGCATTATTGGTCATAAGCATGACCAATCTATCTATACCAATTCCAATTCCAGAAGTTGGCGGCATTCCGTATTCAAGTGCTCTCAGGAAGTCTTGGTCAATAAACATGGCCTCGTCATCTCCTTTTTCAGAGAGGGCTAGTTGGTCTTCAAAACGCGCCCTTTGGTCTATAGGGTCATTGAGCTCTGAATAGGCGTTGGCCAATTCTTTTCCATTAACCATTAATTCAAATCGCTCGGTAAGGGCTGGATTGGACCTGTGCTCTTTAGTGAGTGGACTCATTTCTTTTGGGTAATCTGTAATAAAGGTGGGTTGCACATAATGGTGTTCGCAACGTTCTCCAAATATTTCATCGATGAGTTTTCCAACACCCATACTGTCCGTGACTTCAATGTCTAGTGATTTTGCTACACCAGCTAATTCATTCCTATTCAATCCTGCAACATCGTGACCTGTATGAATTTTAATGGCCTCAAGAATAGGAACTCTAGGGTAGGGTGCTTTAAATTCGATCGCATTCTTGCCTACAGTTATCTTTGAACTACCATTAGATTCCATGGCGATGGTTTCAAGTAATTTCTCGGTAGTGTCCATCATCCAATGGTAATCTTTATAGGCTACATACAATTCCATTACGGTAAACTCTGGATTGTGGGTGCGGTCCATTCCTTCGTTTCTGAAATCTTTAGAGAATTCATATACCCCGTCAAAACCACCTACGATTAATCTCTTTAAATAAAGTTCATTGGCCACCCTTAGGTACAATGGCATATTAAGTGCATTGTGGTGGGTAATAAATGGTCTTGCAGACGCTCCCCCAGGAATAGGCTGCAGTATAGGAGTTTCTACTTCTAAATAGCCTTTGTCATTGAAAAATTTTCTAATACTATTGGTGATCTTTGTTCTCTTAATAAAGGTGTCTTTGACCTGCGGGTTTACAATTAAGTCTACATAACGCTGTCTGTATCTCAATTCAGGGTCATTGAATTCATCGTGCACTTTACCATCTGCGTCTACTTTAGGCAGGGGTAGTGGCCTTAAAGCTTTGCTCAGTAAGGTAAATTTTTTTACCAGGACCGTTTTTTCTCCTACTTGAGTGGTAAAGAGGGTTCCTTCTATACCAAGAATATCCCCTAAGTCAATGAGTTTTTTAAATACTTCATTGTACTGCTGGCTATCAGGAGAGGTGTCTATTTCATCTCTATTGAAATACACTTGAATGCGGCCCTCACTGTCTTGAATTTCTGCAAAAGAGGCTTTGCCTTGTACTTTTTTTCGCATCAGCCTGCCAGAAACTATCACTTGCTTTCCTTCTTTATAGTCCTTTTCTATAGCTGTAGACATGGTATTTACAGGATATAAAGCAGCTGGGTAGGGATCTATGCCTAAGGCCCTTAGTTTGACTAATTTTTCTCTTCTTACAATTTCTTGTTCTGTCAGTTGCATGGTTGCGAATTATGAAGAGCAAATATAAGTACTTCGAGCTAATTTACAGAGCATGCATGTAACATTTGAATCACTTTAACGTCATAAATAGGTAGTACCTAGGGTAAATTATAATTTTTATGAGTTTTTGGCGTGTTTTATTGGCTATTTTGTTCCCACCACTCTCTGTGATTGGAAAGGGATGTGGATCTATTTTAATTGTTTTTCTTCTAACGCTTTGTGGTTGGGTTCCAGGAGTCATTGCTGCACTGGTAATTTTGAACAATCCCAACGAATAAATACACTTTTGAAATAGTATCTTTGTCTTATGAATAAGCAGCTTATTATAAAAGACCTTGGACTTAAGGACTATAAAGAGACTTGGGATTATCAAGAGGACTTGTTTGCGAAAACAGTGGCTTTAAAAGTGCAAAATAAAAAGCAAGCCACTTATTTACCTACCCCCAATCATTTCCTTTTTGTAGAGCATCCCCATGTTTTCACATTGGGTAAGAGTGGTAATTTAGACCATTTGTTGGTCTCTGAAGCAGTGCTTAGAGAGAAAGAAGCCAGCTTTTATAAAATTAATAGGGGTGGTGACATTACCTATCATGGCCCCGGACAAATCGTAGGCTACCCCATATTGGATTTAGAGAACTTTTTCACGGACATTCATAAATATTTAAGGCTTTTAGAAGAGACGGTCATTTTAACTTTGGCTGAATACGGAATAACGGCAACAAGATCTCCTGGGGAGACTGGTGTTTGGTTGGATGTAGGCACGCCTTTCGCACGCAAAATTTGTGCCATGGGTGTTAGGGCCAGTAGGTGGGTTACCATGCACGGCTTTGCACTCAATGTAAACACAGATTTAGGTTATTTTGACCTCATGATCCCATGTGGTATAAAAGGTAAAGCGGTTACTTCTATGACCGCAGAACTCAATGGAGTTCCCCAAGATATGGCTGCGGTAAAAACCAGGCTTTTAAAGCATTTTCTGGCACTTTTTGAGGCTGAATTAAAGGCTTAATATTTTAATATAGCTTATATTTTATAGGAACATTAAGTACATGGCCTCACTTAAGGACCTACTGTGATTTATTGGTGGTCTTTGGCTCTTTAAGCCGGTATACTACAAGGCTGTTTTCTTTGTCCTTAATGACAAAATTCAATACACCATTCTCTGAAGATTCCACTAGGTCAATTTCGCCACTTCCATATACAGGGAACCCACTTAGCATTGTAAGTTCACTGTCAAATAGATACCCCTTTTTGTTTTGAGTGTCTGTAATACTAATATAGATTTGCTGGTTTATTTTAAAGGTATTAGGAGGGGTGTATATGCCGTAATCGAGCACGGCTTTTTTCCCTTTTGAATACAAAACATTGTCTTCTAGAACAACCAATTGGTTATATTTCATGACCGTTTTGTGTGCGGCATTTACTTTTAAAGGCCTTTTACTCTCTTTGCCTTCGGTGTTGATCTGAAGGAGATTTCCTTGAAGGTCTGTAAAGGAGAATTGTTGGTCTAAAAGGGCTATTTCATTGTCAGAAAAGGAATAATTTGCAGCTGTTTTCACCCTTGTTTTACCTGTTCTATTTAAAATAGCTACACTTCCGTCTATTCCTTTGAACACCAAATAGTCATCTCCTTTTATTTTAAAATGCTTAGGGACCTCTAAAAGAGAAGACTTGGTCTTTTTGTATTTAAATCCATTGACACTCTTTGCATTTCTGTCGTACATATAAATATCCTTGCCTTGGCCAAAAACAAAACGATACTCTTTGCGGTTGTCATAATCAAATACAGCCAACGGACTTAAGTTTCCGTCTTTAAAAGTTTTATTAAACGGGGGCACTTCATTCCCGTTTCTATCTAAAATGAGCCATTGGTTTGTGGTAGTGAATGCCAATTGTAAGCGGCCGTTTTTATACAAATCTACCTGAGATACTTTTCCTTGGATAGCCCCTTGAAGTTGTTTTTTCCAAAGTAACTTACCACTGTTGTCAAAAAGATACAATTGGTTTTGATTGTCTTGAACCAATATTTCCTGTTTTTTATTGATGTGATTTTTCACCCACTGAGGCCCATAGGATATAGGGTTTTCTAGTTGTAAATTTAAAAGTGGAGAAACACCTCCTTGGTCTTTTTTTGGTTGCAGGTCTAAAAACACCAAGTGTTGGTGAAAAAAATCTTGATCTCCTACCCATTGAGAAGCAAAAACTTTGGTGTTTTTGTCTTCCTTTTTGTTTGCTGCTAAAAAATAGTCCCCCGCTTTTTTTGGATTGAAACTATTTGTGTGAGCCTCGTAAAACAACACAGTAGAAGCTTCCGCAAGAGACGCTTTGGTACTTGTAAATGCAGGACTGTTTTCTAGGGTTGTTCCGGTATTGAGATTACCAATTACGGTCCTTAAATCATTAACATCTTTACTAAATAAAAGACTTTGCGCTATGGGCATTACATAGTTTACCTCTAGCTCGTCCCATAGCGAACTAAACGAATTTTCTAGAAGAGAAGCATTGTTTAGGCGGTATATTGGATAGTCTCTGTATTCCGTTTCAGGCTTGTTATTCTCTGCTAGTTTTGAAAGGTAATCGGGTTCAAATGTTGTAAAATGAATGAGCGCTAAGGCGTTTTCTTTTAATTTGAAAGTAGCTATTTCTTCTACCTTATTAAAGATAGTGTCTAAAACGAGCTCCCTATTTTTAATTTTGTTTTGAGTGCTGTTAAATTGCTCTAGGTCTTCAATGGCATACATTTTTATACTGGAAGCCACCTCTGGAATATAATTAGGCGATTTTAACACTATGGGTTTACTAGCTTTAAAAAGATTTAAAAAATAGGGTAAACTGTCATTTCTTGAATTAAAACCGTGAAACGCCATTTTTTTATTGGCCAAGTCAATACGCAAGGCGCCCCATTTTCCAAAGCTATTGGTGAAGGATGGGTAAAAATTGTTTTTCAGCAAAAAACTTCCTGCATCTAACTTAAAATAGACACTATTGTCTTCGGTTACCTTAAAGAGTTCATTCAGTGATTCTGGAGCTATTTGTTGGCTCTTATTCCTTATGGTATTTTCAATGAGTAATTGAGAAGAGCTAATTAACAGCGTCTCATTTAAAATGACGCTGTACAATATCTCTTCTTTTTGTTTTGAGGTGTAAATTCTCTTTTCTATTACAAGCTCTTGATAGGTTTTACTTGAAATTTGATCAGAGGGAGCTAAGGTAGTTTGGCTTAATTCAGTAATAATTAAAAAATCAATGTCTTCTTTTCCAATTTCTCTAATACTAATGATCGCTTTGGCATTTACATCAATTTTTTGAAGTAGCTCAATGCGTTGTTGGGTGTTTTTAAACGCCCCCTTATTTACAAAGTTTAAAAATTGACTGTTATTGCTGAGGTTTGCTTTTAACTGGTTTAAATGCGCTGTTCTGATAATAAAATCATCTTGATTGGATAGATATGTCAAGAAAGGTTGTTCCTTGTCTGTAGTTTTGGGAGTACAATGCACTAAGAACAATGCGGTTAAAATAATGAGGTAAGATTTCATGGAAAGGTATTCTGTTATAATATTTCAAAGGTACTATTTATGGGCCTAAATAATACACACCCCTTTTAAGCTTAATTATTAAAGATCTTTAACCCCTTTAAAAGTCTTTCTGTGGTGGGGTGTAATTCCATAAGTTGCTATGGCATTTTTGTGTTTAGCAGTGGGGTAGCCCATATTTTTATTCCATTGGTACAAAGGAAATTTTTCATGCAGCGCCAACATGTATTCATCTCTGGCTGTTTTTGCGAGAACAGATGCTGCTGCAATAGCATAAAACTTTCCATCTCCTTTGACAACAGTTTCGTGGGGTATGTTTAAATAAGGATTAAACTTATTTCCGTCTACAATAATCTTTTCAGGAATTGTTTTGAGTTTAGCGATGCTTTTGTGCATGGCTAAAATGGACGCCTGTAGTATATTAATGCGATCTATGACATGTGGGAAAACGTGGCTTACTCCATAGGAAACAGCTTCTTGTTTAATGATGGGTGCTAAAATAGCCCGTTGTTTGGCGCTTAATTTTTTTGAATCATCAAGCATGGGATGGTAAAAATTTTTAGGAAGTATCACTGCAGCTGCAGTAACAGGGCCTGAAAGGCAGCCCCTGCCGGCTTCATCAGTTCCAGCAATGAGTAATTTTTGATTGTAATACCGAAGCATTATTGGGGTATTTTATGTTTAGCTTTATGGATTTCGTAATTTTTTTAACACATTATCCAATTATTACGACACATAATAGATGTTTTTTTGAATATAAAAAGGATTCTTCGTTTTTTTCACTACAATTCCCTAAAAATGCGGTTAAAGTGACTGAGAATGGGGTTTAACAGCATGTTAAATTTGCGTTAACAACAAATTTTACTCATTTTTGTTGGCAATTAACTAAAAAAACAATCAATGAAATTAAATTTAACACAGCTTTTAACATCTTTTATGATGTTATGCTTTGTTTTTTCTTTCGCTCAAGAAAAGACAGTTTCAGGAAAAGTGACGGATCAAAATGGTGCACCCTTACCAGGGGTCTCTGTATTGGTCGTAGGTACTACAACAGGTACCCAGTCAGATTTTGACGGTTTATATTCTATATCTGTTGCGCAAGGGGCTACTTTGCGTTTTAGCTATATAGGGCAAAAAACCCAAGATGTAGTGGTAGGATCTTCTAACACTATAGATGTTCAATTAGCAGAAGATGCTCAGGCATTAGAAGAGGTAATTGTAACAGGATTCGGAAATGTATCAAAAACTTCCTTCGCAGGTTCTGCTAAGGTGGTGGCTGGAGAAAACATTTCTAACAAGTCATTCACCAACGTATCTCAGGCTCTAGCAGGAGAAGCGGCAGGTGTGGCTGTATTTAATACTTCTGGACAGCCAGGGAGTACGTCTACAGTTCGTATTCGTGGTTTTGGATCTGTAAACGGTTCACAGGCGCCATTGTATATTGTAGATGACGCACCATTCGGAGGTTCATTAAACGATATTAACCCAAATGACATTAAGTCTGTTACTGTATTAAAAGATGCTTCTGCAACTTCTTTATACGGGGCAAGAGGTGCTAATGGGGTAATTGTAATTACTACTAAAAGAGGTAGAGATGCAGGGAACTCTATTAATGTTTCTGTGAAAACAGGTACTAACTTCCAAGGTGTTGGAAGGTATGAGACCATTAAATCTCCAGAAGAATATATTGGAATTAACTGGCAAGCCACCCGTCAAAGGGGCTTAATTGAAAATGATGGTGACAATGCTGCTGCAGTAGCTTACGCTAACAGCAACTTATTTGAAGGTGCTGGAAATGCAGATGTTTCTGATATTTCTCCAGTGTACAATATGTGGAATGTTTCTGGATCAGGTGCCCAAGGGGTATCTGAATTAATTGATCCAGCAACTGGAATGGTTAGACCTGGTGTCACAAGAAGGTATAATCCTGAATTATGGGAAGATTTTGCTTTCCAAAACTCTAACAGAACAGAGGCCAACTTAACCATCTCCAATTTTAGTGACAATTCTTCTTTATATACTTCAGTAGGTTTTATTGACGACATAGGATACGCTTCTAACACAGACTATAAAAGGTTAAATGCTCGTGTGGCAGCTACCAATAGTTTTGGGGATTTTGTAGACATGAATACTTCATTAAACTACACTCAAAGTGAGACCAACAACAATGGTACTGGATCTTCCTCTTCTTCACAGTTTTGGTGGATAGACAACTTACCTACCATTTACCCATTATTTACTAGAGATGCCGCTGGTCAGAAAATAGAGGATCCTATATATGGTGGTTTCTTATTTGATTACGGATTAGAAGACGGTCGTGGATTTGGTTTTGCTACCAATGGTGTAGCAGATTCTCAGATCAACATCAGTAACAGTAAAGCGAATTCTGTAAACTTCAATAACGATACTAAAATTACTTTAGCAGACGGATTGACGTTTGAAAACAACTTTGCTTACCAGTACTTTATGAATGATTTTACTTCCTTAAATGAGCCATTTTATTCTCCAGCAAAAGGAGATGGAGGTAGAATCAACAGAAGCCGTGGGGAAACTAAAAACTATACCATCAGAACTGGATTGAGATATAATAAGTCTTTTAAAGACATGAATTTATCTGCATTTGTTTCGCACGTAGCTACCGCATATGAGTATAACTATTTAGAAGCGGAGCGTTCTAAATTAGTAACGCCTTTTGGAACTGATATTGCCAATGGGGTAATAAATAACCCATCTGATGGATACACAGATAATGAAAGAACAGAATCTTACATTGCCAATGTAACTACAGACTTTAAAAACAAATATTTTTTAAATGCTACTTTTAACAGAGATGCCTCTTCTAGATTTTTAAATAACAAATGGGGTGACTTCTATTCTGTAGGTGCTGCATGGGTATTGACTCAAGAAGACTTTATGTCTGGGGTAGACTTTGTAGACTTCTTAAAAGTTAAAGCTTCTTATGGGGTGTTAGGTAACTCTGGTGGTGTTGGATTCTACCCAGGATACAACCTTTACTCTGTGAATAACTTGAATGACAATATTTCATTGGCATTTGCCACCAAAGGAAACCCAGATCTTACTTGGGAAAGCTCCAACCAATTTAATGTTGGGGTTGAATTTGAATTGGGTGGTTTTGTAGAAGGTTCTATTGAAGCCTACTCTAAAAACACTACAGACATGTTCTTTGACAGACGCGTGGGTCCTTCCGTAGGATACGCTTTAATTAAAGTGAACGATGGTGAACTAGTAAACGCTGGTCTTGAATTTGACTTAGATTTTAGTGTGGTGAAGAATGAAAATTTCTCCTTTAACATTGCTATAAACGGAGAGAGCTTCAGAAATGAGCTATTGGCTATGCCAATTGATCCAGCTACAGGGGAACAACAAAAACTAGACCAAGACGGAAGTTTTGCAAGAACAGTAGGTCGCTCCTTATATGACTGGTATATGCCAGTGTATGCTGGAGTAAATGCAGCAACTGGTGCAGCTCAGTGGGAGCGTAATTATGACGACAAAAACAGCAATGGAACTTTTGACGATGGAGATACAACTATCACTTCTTTAACGTCTTACTTAAACGACAATCCTTCTGCTAATGTAGCACAGGAATTGACAGAGGTGTATGCAGAAGCGACGGATAAATTCATCAATAAAACAGCTATTCCAGATGTTAGGGGAGCTATTAGATTAAATGCTCAGTTTGGTGATTTTTCTTTGAGTACTTTGTTTAATTACCAATTGGGTGGTTGGGCATATGACTCTGCTTACGCCAACCTTATGGACAATGACTACAACGGGACAAACAACTTCCATGTAGACATTAGAGATCGTTGGCAAGCGCCTGGAGATGTAACTAACATCCCTAGACAAGACGCACGTTACCAAATCCAGCAAAATGCTACTTCTACTAGATTCTTAACAAAATCTGATTACGTAGCCTTAAACAATATTAGAATTGGTTATAGTGTGCCTAAGTCTTTTGCGTCTAAAATTGGACTTAAAAAAGCAGATGTATTTGTAACTGGAGACAACTTATGGTTAATGTCTGAAAGACAAGGTTTCAATCCTTCTACAGCCATTACTGGAGGTTCTAGTATTTACACTTATAACCCATTATCTACCATTGTGTTAGGTGTTAACTTAAACTTATAATGATCATGAAAACATTCAAAAAAATAGCATTAGCAGGGGTCTTAGTTTCACTAATTGCATGTGAGAAAGATTTCTTAGAGACATTCCCAACAAATGTATTGTCTCAGGAGCAGGTGAATGAAGCGGCTCAGGTAAATCCTGATGTTTCTAAAGCCACTCTTTTAGGAATATACGAGAACTTATACAGAAGAGGTAGTGGTGGAACTTCAAGTCAAGAAGATTTTGGTATCACTACACAGTATATTCAATTAGACATGTTGTCTGCAGACATGGCGCATTTAGGAAAGAGTTATAACCGCCAGACGGCTATCTCTGAATTAACGGCTACTCAAGATCCAGACAACGACTACAACTACAGACCTTGGAGGTTCTTATATAGAGTTATTAACTTATCTAACCTAGTGATTGATGGTGCTGGTGGTAATGACGTAGTGCCAGATTCAGAATCTGCAAGACATACCTTAGGACAGGCTAAAGCCCTTAGAGGTTATGCTTATTTCTTTTTAGCACATGTATTTGTAAACGATATTACAGATATGGGTAAAGCGGTATTACCTATTTACAAAAGTGCGGAAGATTTAGACCAACCTAAAAGCTCTTTGCAAGATGTTTTTGACCTAGTAATTAGTGATTTAACAGACGCAGAAACTTTGTTAGAAGGATTTGTAAGGACAGATAAAATTGAACTAAACCAAGATGTGGTGAGGGGATTATTGGCTAAAACTTACGGAGCTCTTAACAACTGGCCTAAAACGGAGGAGTACGCTGCTAAAGTAGTTACTTCTGGAAACTACCCAATCATGACTGCAGACGAAGTGGCTTTATTGCCAGGAGAAGATGGTACCGTAGGAGGTTTTAATGACATTAATTCAATCCCAGGGGTTATGTGGGGTATTGACATTACTCCAGCAGGACAGGGATTGGCGTCTCTTTTCTCATGGTGGGGCTTCATGGACTACTATAGCTACTCATATGCTGCGGTTGGAAATAGAAAAGGGATGGACTCTGATTTGTATGCGAATTTTAAAGCAGACGACATTAGAAAGAACCAGTTTAATTCTATTCTAATGCCAACAGGTAAATTCTACTATAAAGGAGCAGAAGCCAATGGATTTAGACCTTTCTCTGGACCACAGTCTAACATTGACTCTGATTCTCACTATATGAGAGTTGCTGAAATGTATTTATTACATGCAGAGGCAGCTGCAGAAAATGGAAATGACGCAGCGGCTAGAACAAGCTTGAAAGCTTTGTTAGACCTAAGAATTGGAGACAGCTCTTACGTAGACGCTTTATCTGGAAAAGCTTTGGCTGAAGAAGCTGCTTTACAGGCGCGTTTAGAGCTTTTTGCAGAAGGCCAGTCTTACTTTATTATGAAGAGAAGACGTGAGACCAGAAAAAGAGGCGCTAACTGGTTGGACAACGCTGGAGAGTCTTTCTCTCACACAGATGAGCGTTTAACTTACGAGATCCCACAAGAAGAGATCTTGTTTAATCCAAACTTAAGCGAGCAGAACTAAGTTTCTATCACTTATAATATTTAACGGCCCCCAATTGGGGGCCGTTTTTTTTAGCTTTATTTTACCAACCATGTTTTTGCAAAACCATTACCTTTGCCCTTTTAATAAGCGTTTTTAATGAGAAGTGTTCTAAGTGCCGTTTTACTATTTTTTTCGCTGGGATTGTTTGTGGGTCATGCGCAGACAAAGGCACATTTGCCGGAGGCCAAAACAGATACTATCCCTGTAAAGACAACAGACACTATTCCCGTAAAAGTCGCAGACACTATTCCCGTAAAAGTTGCAGACACCATTCCTGTAAAAACTTCAGATTCCCTGCCGCTACAAGTTCGAGACTCTTTACCTAATAAACTTCCCAACAGCACAAAGGTCTTAACCAAGGCAGACAGTCTTAAGCTACTGGTCAAAAAAATGGCGGGTAGAGAAGCCATTAAGATAGACACCATTAGAATTACCATTAAAGATTACCAGATTATTTCCCACCAGAGGGACACCACTTTTGTAGACACCACCCTAACCATTCAAAAAGACTACAAATACAATTACCTCAGAAGGGACGACTTTGAATACATGCCCATGGCCAATATGGGGCAACCCTACACCGCTTTAGGGGCACAATTAGACACCAAGTCTTATATGCCTTCTATTGGGGCAAAGGCCAGGCATTTTGGTTATCAGGAATTAGAAGACGTTTCCTATTACAATGTACCCACACCGCTCACGGAGATGATGTTTAAGACCTCCTTAGAGCAAGGCCAGTTTTTAGATTTCTTACTCACGGCCAATACGTCTAGAAAATCCAATTTCTCCATCTACAACAGGGGCTTCAGGTCCAAGGGTAAGTATGCCTACGATGAAATGAGTGCCGGAAGTTTTATTGCGACCTATAACTACCAGTCTAAGGACAACGCTTACACAGTCAGGGGGCATTACGCCGCTCAAAATATTGAAGGAGAAGAGCACGGTGGGTTGCCCTTTAGGGAAAGACAGTTTCAGTCTGCCAATCCGCGATTTTTGGACCGTTCTAGGATAGACCTTTATTTTACTAACGCCCTTTCTGTAGCCAGTGGGAAACGCGTGTTTTTGGACCAGACCTACAGGCTTACCCGCGCCAGATCCAAAGACTCCTTAGCCAAGCCAAGAAAGAGTAGCCTGGTGTTGGGCCACAGTATTGCCTATGAAACCAGGTCTTTCCAGTTTATACAATCTTCTAAAAACACCTATTTTGGAGACGCATTTAGGAATACCATACAAGACAAGTCCCATCTAAAAACGCTTACCCAAGAGGTGTCTGCTACCTTTAGCAATCCATTGCTTGGAATTTTAAAAACACAGGCCCGTTTATACGATTACAGGTATTACTTTAATAGCTTACTGATTACCGAAACGCAGACTATTGAATCTGCGCTCACGGGTCAGGAAGTGGCTGTGGGGGCCAGATACCTCAAAAAGACGCCTTCTTTTGAATTAGAAGGCAGTTTGGATTACACCCTGGCAGGAGAATTGTCGGCGCACAAAGCCTATATGTCCTTGTCTTATATACACAGAAAGAAGCACAGACTGAGTGTGGGGGTGAACAGCCAGCTGAGAATGCCAGACTTTAATTTCTTACTTTACCAAAGTGATTACCAAAATTTTAACTGGCAGCATACCGCAGATTTTCAGATGGAAGACCATAAGTCTGCCTTTGTTCAATTGGACTCTCCCGTATGGGGAAATCTAGATGCCCGTTACACACTTATTGGCAACTACACCTACTTTGCAGGCCAGCAGCCTGTGATTCCTATTGCGCAGCGTACGGAAGACTATGTCTTTGAACAAGTCTTGGACAACGCCTATATAACGCCCTTACAGGAGGCAGCAGATCTGGCACTTATCAAGGTAAAATACCAGAAGGAATTTAGATTGGGTCATTTTGCACTCAACAATACGGTCATGTACCAGAAGGTGTCTCAAGAAAATGGCGCCCTCTTTGTGCCTGAGATCACCACGCGCAATACCTTGTATTTTTCTAAAGATATCTTTAACGGTGCCATGTTTTTCCAAACAGGACTTACTTTCAAGTATTTCTCTTCCTTTCTCATGAATGGCTACAGCCCGGTGCTGGGAGAATTCTACACCCAGAACAGCACTTTAAATGGCGGTTACCCGCTGGTAGACTTTTTTATGAATGGAAAGGTCAAACAGACCAGGATCTATCTCAAGGCAGAGCATTTTAATGCGCCCATTACTGGTTACGATTATTACGTAGCGCCCGGATACCCTTTTAGAGATTTTGTGGTCCGTTTTGGATTAGTTTGGAACTTCTTTAAATAGCCAACTCGCTTTTTTGCCGCCTTTTTTCTTTTTACTTACAGGCTCTTTTGGCCTCTGGCCGATGCTTTTTCCCATTTCATTTCAATTTTTATTCTGGCTAACTACTTGTAAAATAGGGTAGTGTGCAG
>OJHK01000216.1_pt1 | contig 44700 bp, 30 predicted proteins | sample 1595161 | NCBI WGS metagenome assembly OJHK01 (sample SAMN05416842, study PRJEB24817) | seawater metagenome | isolation source: Sea water | place: Canada:Atlantic | collected 2013-07 | reverse complement strand
CTACACCTCTCTATTCGTCGGCAGCGTCAGATGTGTATAAGAGACAGATATTATTCAGCGAGCTCTTTTAATACTTCTTCTTTTAACTCGTACCAAAGTTTACCGGATTCAACACCGTATTTTCTCACTGCAAAAACTGACTCATCAAATTGATTCGCTTGAGCTAATTCAATTAATTTTTTATAGTAAGTTCTAGTGATTTCTCGACCTCGAGGGTGAGCAAAATATAAACTACCTAGTCGAGAATACAAGCCTCTAAAACCATTTAAAATAAGTAAGTAAATAGAGTTACCTGATGCAACTACTAGCTCTTTATTGAGTTGATAATCGAACTCAGCGAAAGCTTCACCGGTATCTTCCACATCTTCAATAGCTGATAGTAACTCAATCGTTTTTTCGGGGTTATTTTTAATCGCACCACGAACATAAATAGCACTGATATTGGTTCTTGCAGATAATAAATTTTCGACTAAATCGGGAATACCTTCTTGATCTAGCTGTGCAAGAGTTTCAAGAATATTAAGACTAGAGGTTTCCCAAAAGTTATTCACTTTTGTTGGCTTACCGTGTTTAATCGTTAACCAACCATCACGAGCTAAGCGCTGTAATACTTCACGTAAAGTCGTTCTAGTTACACCAATCAGTTCTGATAATTCACGTTCAGCGGGTAAAATAGTACCCGGTGGAAAACCACCATTCCAAATAGATTCAACAATATATTGTTCAGCAAATCCTGCAGGACTGTGCGCTTTTATAACCATGTGGCTCCACATTGCATAATAGGTGATTTAAATTAGAACTGATTGTACCAGAACAAATCATTGACACAAGCGCAATAAAGTCAACTAGCTTTTTCGCTAACATCACTTATGTTGAGAATGTGTGGCAGGTTGTGGTTATTTTAATATTTATAATAAACCTTTACATGACAAGTAGCGTGCCTAAAGTAGATTATTTAACCTACATTTACATTAATTTGGTTTGTTGGTTTGTTGGTTTGTTTAAACTTAAAAAAGCTTTACAAGATTATTCATTACCAACCCAAAATAGGCATAAAAACATTACAGCTTTACACATAATGCTCTATTGAATTTTTTAATTTAACCCTGTTTACGCTACACGTTTTTAGGCATGCCTAAATGAAGTTGTCGATAAGCTATACTTTCAGACATGATCATTGCTGCACTTATTAAGTAAGTAAAAATCTTCTGGCTTTATATGAAGTAACTCGCCTATGGCTGATCAAAAAAGTAATTAATTGTTACTTAGGCTTTGTTTTTAATAAAACGGCTCAACATAGTAAATATCGGCTAAATAAGCCACCTAACGGAGAACATCATGGCTCAACAGAACACAACTCATCCTATTATTAATGATCTAGAAAAACGTTATACTTCTAAGCGCTATACCACCAAGCGTATTTCTCAAGAGAACCTAGACGTGGTTTTTGAAGCAATGCGCCTTTCTCCTTCATCAATTAACTCGCAACCTTGGAAATTTATTGTTATTGAATCCGATGAAGCGAAAGAACGCATGCATAATACTTTTGCTAATAAATTTCAGTTTAATCAACCACACATTAAAACAGCGTCGCACGTTATTTTATTTGCTTACAACCCTAGATATACTCGTGATGATTACGCCAAAGTGATTGATGCCGATATTAAAAATGGTCGCACACAAGCAGAGAATCGTGAGCAGGCATTTGGCGCTTATGCCTTTGTTGACATGAACACAGATGAACAAGGCAATAATGCTACATGGACAAAAGCACAAACTTACATTGCTTTAGGGAATACCATGCATGCGGCAGCTCGTTTAGGGATTGATTCAACACCAATGGAAGGTGTAGATGCCGAACTTATTGGTGAAATTTTTGAAAAAGAATTAGACGGTTATATTTGCGACGTAGCATTAGTGCTTGGCTACCACGACGACTCTGAAGACTATAATGCTAAGTTACCTAAGTCTCGCTTAGCGAAAGAGCAAATAATTCAAGTTCTATAAACGCTTTTTTATAAGATTAAACGCTAACCAATCTGCAGGTTAGCGTTTTTTTTTGGAATACCTCTCGCCCTTTTAAAACAGCACAGCTTAACAAGTTAACTGACTATGGGCTTTATAAAAGCCACATTCTATTGCTTCGCTAGTCCTGTTTTTGCTGATTTTACTCTGTGTGGCACTAAATTTATCTACCCTCTTTATAGCTTGGAAGTTTTAATGATAACAGCGCTGCGATAGCAACAAATGCACTTGATATCCATAAACAAGCCTCTAAACCATATGCTTGATAAACCAGGCCAGAGAGTACCGTACCTATTAATCTGCCCATGGCATTAGCCATATAGTAAAACCCGACATCGAGTGAAACCCCGTCTATGCCAGCATAACTGATAATTAAATAGCTATGTAAGGATGAGTTTATCGCGAAAACAGCACCAAATATCAGCAAGCCTATGATGATTGAAGCTTTAATATAAAAGTCGAAATGCAGAGCTAAAGCAATAACGAGCGGTATTAAGGTTAAGTAACTTGCCCATAAAAATGCTGCTCTACCTGACGGAGCAATATTTTGGCTACTGTCAGTAGTTTTTCCACTACGCGTTTTATTGACCGTAATAACAGGAGCAAGTGATTGTACAAGGCCATAACCAATAACCCAGCTTGCCATAAAGCCACCAACCCACCAATGATCCCAGTTAAAAGTTACCGCTAAGAATACCGGCAATGCTACTACAAACCATACATCACGAGCACCAAACAAGAACATCCTCGCAGCAGAAAGAATATTTATTGGCTGACTTTTAGAAAATATTTCTTTAAATTTAGGCTTACTTTTAGTTTTACCTAAATCTTCTTTAAGCGCGAATAAACTAAACAACCACACTACAGCTAATAGACTTGCCATTAAAATAATGGCACCTTTAAAGCCTAGTAAGGTCAACAGTAAGCCACCAAGAAAGAAGCCAACGCCTTTCAAGGCATTTTTAGATCCTGTAAGAATAGCAACCCATTGATATAGCTTACTTTCAGCGCCTGCAGGTACCAGAAGCTTAATAGAGCTTTTCGCACTCATTTTATTAAGATCTTTAGCAATGCCTGATAAAGCTTGTGCTGCCATCACATAGATAATAGTTAGCATGTCAGCTGGTACTGCTAACATGCTCAGGGCAATTATTTGCAACCCTAACCCAATATTCATGGTTTTATTTAGGCCAAGTCGTGCACCTAACCAACCACCAACAAGATTTGTAATGACACCGAAAATTTCATAAAACAAAAACAACATGGCTATGTTTAACGGGCTGTAACCTAACTGGTGAAAATACAGCACAACCAACATACGCAGAGCGCCATCAGTTAAGGTAAACGCCCAATAGTTGCCTGTGATCACCAAGTATTGTTTTACCTGTTTAGACATTGCTTGTTTAGATCCAGCCTGTTTAGACTCTACTTGCTTAATCATTATTTAAACCTTAGTGAACAATATTGAGTAATTGATCTTTTGTTGAATGAAGTATACCCAAACCATTTGAAGATACAGGATTCAGCAAGTGGCTTGGATATAAGTGCCATCTAGCATTAACCCTTATCGGCTAAACCTACCATGCGAGCTAACTCGGCGGTTCGGTTTGCATAGCCCCATTCATTGTCATACCAAACATAAAGCTTAACTTGGGTATCGTTGACTACCATGGTTGATAGCGCATCAATAATACTTGAGCGCGGATCAGTTTTGTAATCAATAGAAACTAATGGCCGCTCTTCAAACCCCATAATACCCTTGAGTTCATTGTCGGCCGCAGCTTTAAGTAATTGATTAACTTCCTCAACTGATGTTCCACGTGCTACTTCAAATACACAGTCTGTAATTGATGCATTAGCTAGAGGAACTCGAATGGCATGACCATTTAACTTACCTTGTAGCTCAGGGAAAATATGCGTTATCGCGGTTGCAGAACCCGTTGTGGTTGGAATTAAACTCACACCACAAGCACGTGCTCGGCGTAAATCTTTATGTGGAGCATCTAATATTGTTTGCGTATTAGTAATGTTATGAATCGTGGTCATAGATCCATGCTTAATACCTATTTTTTCGTGCATAACTTTCACAACTGGCGCTAGGCAGTTAGTAGTACATGAGGCTGCAGTGACAATAGGGTGTATAGCTTTATCGTATAACCCATCATTTACCCCCATAACAATATTTAAAACGCCTGCTTCTTTAACTGGCGCGGTAACAACAACACGCTTTACCCCTTGTTCTAAATAGGCTTGTAATAAAGCTTTGGTTTTAATTTTACCGGAAGCTTCTATTACCACGTCACACTGAGACCAATCAGTATCTTGAGTCGCTTTATTTTGCGTGCAAGGAATGGTTTTGTCATTAATAACCATCGACTCACCGTCATGCGAAGCGTTGTGATGCCAACGGCCATGTACCGAATCAAAAGTCATTAAGTGGGCGAGAGTTTCTGCATTTCCTGCGGGATCGTTAATGTGAACAATTTCAATATCGTCCCAATCAAATGCTGCTCGCATTGATAAACGTCCCATACGGCCAAAGCCGTTAATACCAATTTTAATCGTCATGTACTTATCCTTAATTTTTTTCAAAATAATTTAAAAATATGGCTTATAAATTAGCGTCGCTATCTTAAAAGCTAAATTACTCAATAACTATCTATGTGGTTTTATCATTAAAAATTTAATATTACGGTCTCAAAACCAGTTTTTTGTTCGGTTAATAAAATAGACTAAAGACAACATAACCGGCACTTCAACCAGCACACCAACAACGGTTGCTAAAGCGGCACCTGAATGCAGGCCAAACAGAGAAATAGCAACAGCAACAGCCAGTTCGAAGAAGTTTGAGGTACCAATTAAGCATGCGGGTGCAGCAATATTATGTGACAGTTTCATCCACTTTGCGGCCAAGTAAGCAATAAGGAAAATGCCGTAAGTTTGTATCATCAACGGAATGGCAATTAAGCCAATTGTTTTGGGATCATCGATAATAGTTTCAGCTTGAAAGCCAAACAATAAAACAACGGTCGCTAGCAAACCAACAACTGACCAAGGCTTTAATCGTGCTAATAAATTATTCAGTGATTGCGCATTGTTACCATTATTTAAAAACTTACGAGTAAGCACGCCTGCTATTAAAGGCAGTAGCACATAAAGTAACACCGAAATAATTAAGGTTTCCCAAGGGACTTCAATATCACTTACCCCAAGCAATAAGGCTGAAATGGGGGCAAAGGCGAATATCATAATGACGTTATTAACAGAAACTTGCACTAAGGTATAATTAGCATCACCTTTTGTTAACTGCGACCAAACAAATACCATGGCTGTACAAGGTGCTACGCCCAATAAAATCATGCCGGCAATATATTCTTGAGCAGAAGCGGGATCAACCCAATCAACAAAAAGATAGTTGAAGAACAGCCAACCTAACGCTGCCATAGTAAAAGGTTTAACTAGCCAATTAATGATGATAGTTAACACTAAACCCTTAGGGTTTTTGCCAACATTTTTTATTGCTGAAAAATCAATTTGAACCATCATAGGGTAAATCATCACCCAAATGAACATTGCAACAACAATGTTAACATGGGCTATTTCAAGGTTAGCAATAACCTGAAAAACATCCGGTTGCCATAAGCCTAAAATCACGCCAAGGGTAATACTTAAAGCGACCCAAACCGATAAATAACGCTCAAAAATTCCCATCATTCAATCCTTTACATCTCTACTTACAAAAACTCGATTTATCTGGTCTGTTTTGCATATTACTTAAACGTTGAAGTTCTTGATTAATCAACAAAACATTATTTTCAGTTGTTTGCGCAATTACGGTCTTGGCCCACAACGGTAACTCGGGGTTAATGCGATAAAACACCCATTGGCCATGTTTTCGGTCAGTAATCACTTTAGATTTTTTTAATACGGCAAGGTTGCGTGATACCTTAGGTTGGCTATCTACTTCCAGTGCTGCCATTAACTCGCAAACACAAAGTTCGCCGTGATAATGGGTTAACATCAATGTTTTTAATCGAATATCGTCAGTCAAACTTTTATAGAAGGTAATAGGAGAAAAATCGGATGGTGATTCTGCTGTATCATTACCTAGGCTTTTTAGCGAAGTATTATCTACACTATTAGATTTTGCTTCTACTAAAAGAAACATGGCTAAGCGAGTGTTTAATTCGTTTAATGTTGCTGAAAATGGGTTGTTATCAGTACGTGTTTTAGGATCAGGGAAATCCCACGAAAATTGTTTACCTGCATGAGGGTAATTTCTGCATTCGCTGTTGGCTTTATCACAAAGGGTAATCACATAATCAAATACTTGGCCTTCAAATAGCGTTATATTTTTAGACGTTAAATTTTCAGTCTGTAAACCAAACCTTTTTAAAGCTTCAATCGTACGTAAATCTATACCTTCTGGTGAAGTACCAGCACTAAACACGTCAAATTTGTCAGCAGCTTTATGCCTTAATAGTGCTTCAGCCAGTTGAGATCTTGCTGAGTTGCCAGTACAAAGAAAAAGAACTTTCTGTTTTTTTAGAGCAGTCATTAGACAACCAAACTTTACATACGAAAAACGATATATGCGAAATATTATATATACAAATTTTAACATGTAAAGGGGGTTCAGTTAAAAAAGTAAAGTTAAATGAAGCGCGTTGAAAAATAATTTAAAATAAGTGTTGAAATATTAGTTGAGAGAATACTCACACTAAACGCTAAAGCAGTACCGTAGAACTTCACTTTTAATCTCAATATCAGACAGAGTATATATAAATATCAATAAGTTGTAGTTAAGGGCTATTTAAGATAATACTCGTTCATATTCTTTTAATCTCAACGTTAGTTAATTCTAAAAGCTTACAGTTGAATAAGACATTTTTGAGCGCCACAATTAGTTTGATACAAGCTGTTATTATTTTCACTCATATTATTATCTCGTCTTATTTGACAAATTTACTCTCTCTCGCCCTATATTTCAGCTAAAGCTAAAGCCTCTCTGCCATTACACATTAAAACTGGTTAATCACACATATTTACAATAGCTAACTTTACGCTTAAACTCACAAACGCATTAAATTTATATAAAATAATTAAAAAAGCACAGTTACACTAACCCAGGCTCTTACTTTTTCAAAAGGTTCAATATGCAGCAATCATTCATGAATGCGTTTTACAAAAACTTTCTCGGCAATTCGCCAGAATGGTACAAACTCGCAATAATTTCATTTCTAGTCATTAACCCCGTATTGTTTTTCGTCGTCGACCCTTATATTGCTGGTTGGGCGTTGGTTATTGAGTTTATTTTCACTCTAGCCATGGCACTAAAATGTTACCCGTTACAACCCGGAGGTTTGTTAGCCATTGAGGCTGTTGCTATGGGTATGACAACCCCGGGGCAAGTAATGCACGAGATGATTTTAAACTTTGAAGTAATATTATTATTAATCTTCATGGTTGCCGGCATTTATTTTATGAAGAACTTGTTACTGTTTTTATTTACAAAAATAGTGACTAAAGTTCGTTCCAAAGTAATGGTTTCATTACTCTTCTGTTTTTCTGGTGCATTCTTATCAGCCTTTTTAGATGCCTTAACGGTAATCGCGGTTATCATCAGTGTTGCTATTGGCTTTTATTCTGTTTACCACAAAGTTGCTTCAGGCAAAGATGTGCTAATTGAGCATGACCACACCAGTGACAACGAATTAGCAGAATACTCTCGTAACGATTTAGAGCAGTTTCGTGGTTATTTACGTAACCTAATGATGCATGCTGGTGTTGGTACAGCTTTAGGTGGTGTTTGTACTATTGTTGGCGAGCCACAAAACTTAGTTATTGGCCAACAAGCGGGTTGGGAATTTGTTGAATTTGCCATCCGTATGTCACCCGTTACTATTCCAGTATTTTTTGCTGGTATGTTGACGTGTGTGCTGTTAGAGAAATTCAAATGGTTCGGTTACGGTGTTGCTTTACCCGAAAATGTTTACAATATCTTAAATGAGTTTGATATTGCTGAAAGTGAAAAACGTAATACCCTTGATAATGCGAAACTAGTTATTCAAGGCGTTATCGCTATTTGGTTAATTGTTGGCTTAGCATTACATTTAGCACCTGTTGGTATCATAGGTTTATCAGTAATTATTTTAGCAACTGCGTTTACTGGCGTAACAGAAGAACACCAAATTGGTCATGCTTTTGAAGAAGCGCTGCCTTTTACTGCCTTACTCGCAGTGTTTTTTGCTGTCGTAGCGGTAATTGTTGATCAAAACTTATTTACGCCTGTTATTACTTGGGTATTAACCTACGAAGGCAACATGCAGCTTGTGATGTTCTATTTAGCAAATGGCTTCTTATCAATGGTCAGTGATAACGTTTTCGTTGGTACGGTATACATAACAGAGATCACAAAAGCATTAGCTGCTGGACAGATTACTCGTGACCAATTTGACCTACTAGCTGTTGCAATTAACACAGGTACTAACTTACCAAGTGTTGCTACACCAAATGGCCAAGCCGCTTTCTTATTCTTACTAACCTCGGCTTTAGCACCATTAATTCGCTTGTCTTATGGACGTATGGTTATTATGGCTTTGCCTTATACTATTGTATTAACCATTGTTGGTTTACTTGCAATTTCTACCGGCCAACTGTCAAAATATACTGAAATATTTTATGAAAATAATATTATTCAGCATCACACTGCAGGGCCAGCGACTAAAGCACCCGGTGGCCATTAATATTTGTAAGTCAGAATAAAGAAATATGTAGCTAATAAAGCGCCCTTGTGGCGCTTTTTGTTTATTGCTAGCATGCCTTAGCATTTCTCAAACCTTAACTTTTAATCCAAGTTGGATTAACAACAACCCAGCAGTAGGAATTATTTCGTGAATTTTTTAAGCCAATTACCTTTAAACCAAAGAGCATGGCAATTACTCGCCGCTAGCGCTTTATGTTTCGAACTAATCGCATTGTATTTTCAATATTTCATGGGGCTTGAGCCTTGTATTATGTGTATTTATCAGCGCACAGCCGTATGGGGAATATTTTTAGCCGGCGTTATTGGCGCCTTAGGTTGTCAAAACCTTATCATGCGGTTCATCGCTTATGGATTGTGGGCTACAGGCGCAATTTGGGGCTTTATTATTGCTTTAGAACATGTTGACATGCAGTCATCAACTATGTCATTTCTATTTAGCTGTGAGTTTGTGCCAAACTTTCCTACTTGGGCACCTTTACACGAATGGCTACCGGCTTTATTTGAGGCAAGTGGCGATTGTGGTGATATTAAGTGGCAGTTTTTAGGTTTTACTATGCCACAAGTTATGCTGGCTATATTTGGTGTATACAGTGCGGTGTTCGCTATCGTTTTGCTTGCTCGTTTATTGAAAGAGAAAATGCTTTAAGGTATACCAATTTGATTTTTTAACTTGGTAGGATAAAAAAGTGACCAATACTTAAACGCATTGGTCACTATAGCATGAGGAAAAACGCTGATGTATGCTTTAAATAATCTCAACCTACCCTATTCTATTCATACATCAAATGTTGCTATTGATTTAAACATAAGTATAAATATTCTCGTTTAGACAAAACTTGCCGCATGAGCGACATACCTCGTTTTTAAAGTAACAATAAATAACAAGTAATGCCCACTAAGCAGGCAATAATAAAGCTAAGTACCGCTCCTTCTTTTACCATGTTTTGAATTTCTATTTCACCGGTGCCATAAGCTATTGCGTTTGGCGCGGTTGCTACAGGAAGCATAAAAGCACAACTAGCACATATCGCCGCAGGCACCATTAATACTTTGGGATCATAACCTGAGGCAATCGCCGCGGCCGCTAAAATAGGCATAAGTAATGTTGCCGTTGCCGTGTTACTGGTTATTTCAGTTAAATAAGTTACCACTAAGCAAATGGTTAGAATCATAATAATTGCAGGTAAATTTGAGAATGTTACCAGCCATTGTCCTAATAAATCGCTTAAGCCTGAAGCAACAAAACCTTTCGCTAAAGCTATGCCACCAGCAAAAAGTAACAACATACCCCATGGGATAGTTTTGGCACTGTCCCAGTCTAATAATCTAGAACCTTTACCGTTTGGCACTATAAACATTAACACCACAGCAAATAATGCAATGGTACTATCGCCAGCTATTTCAACACCAAAGACTCCGCTCCAGCCACCAAAAGGCTCAGAGCGTGTTATCCATGCTAATGCTGTTAAGCCAAATACCCATAAAGTACGAGTTTCTTCGGCGCGCCATGCCCCTAATGTAGGTAAATGCACTTCTTGTTCAAGCTTTACGTTTCTAGTTAGCCAAAAAGCCATAATCGGCACAGCTAAAACCACTATCGGCACGCCTACTTTCATCCATTCTAGAAATCCAAATTCAATGCCAGTTTGCTCTTCGTAAATTCCCATAAAAATAACATTAGGCGGCGTACCAATTGGTGTGCCCACACCGCCCACGTTTGCGGCATAAGCAATGCCAAGGATTAAAGCAACTTTAAGGTTTTGGTTATCAATATGTTTAAGAATAGCCAACGCTATAGGCAGCATAATTAACGTTGTTGCAGTGTTAGATATCCACATACTCAAGAATGCACTGGCGATCATAAAACCCAGCACCATACGCCTACCACTATTTACGCCAACCATTCTCACCATATAAACAGCTAAACGCTCGTGTGCACCGCTTTTTTCTATGGCTTTGGAAAGCATAAATGCCCCCATTAACAGCAGTATTACGTGGCTACCTAGGGCAGATGCAACTGTTTTATGATCAACAACACCAAAGAGTGGTAACAAGGCGAAAGGCACTAATGACGTTGCAGGAATAGGCAGCGCTTCAGTTACCCACCAAATTACTGTTAGCAACGTGATAGCTGCGGCAATAGACGCTTTGCTCTCCATGCCCAAAGATTGCAATAAAAAGTAAAAGCATATTGCTAAAATTGGGCCTAGCGGAATGAATAACTGTCGAGTTAATTTCATAATTTTATCCAATGTTATTTTTATTATTTGGTAAAAGATTTTATTTAATAAAAAGTTTTTATAGCGCTAGCAATTAACTTGTTAAGCTTCTACCAGCGAAGTTAACCATAATTATTCAAGTACTTGCTAGCGTGTTGCCACCTTGAATTATTTTTAAGTGTTGACCAGTTGTTATCGCTATTTTTCAATAACTGCATCAGTCTTTGATTACTGGTTGATGAATGCGCAATATTGGCATTATCTAATACATCAACGCACCCTGCTCGGTTATTACATAGTAATAGCATATCGCAGCCAGCATCTTGTGCAGCTTCAGCGCGCTCAACATAACCACCTGCACTTGCCGCACCTTGCATCGATAAATCATCACTAAAAATCACGCCTTTAAAGCCAAGATTTTCGCGTAGAATATCTTGCAGCCAATAACGAGAAAATCCAACAGCTTGGCTATCGACATCAGGAAAAATAACGTGTGCTGGCATTAAAGCATCAACTTTACCGCGTGCAATAAGTTGCTTAAATGGTAATAAATCTTGTTGGAAAATATCGGCTTTTGGTCGGGTATCAATCGGTAAGTCAATATGTGAGTCAGCTTTGACACTGCCATGACCAGGAAAGTGCTTTCCTGTCGCCTTCATACCCACTTGATGTAAACCATCAATAAAAGCTTCAGCTAAATCAGTAACAAAGTCAGGCTGTTGATGAAAAGAGCGATCGCCGATAACGTCACTAATATTATTAATATCTAACACGGGTGCAAAACTAATATCAATCCCTACAGCTTGTACTTCTAAAGCCATTAAAACTGCACTTTGTTTAGCCAACTCTTTCGCTAAGCTAAGGTTGTGCTCCGACATTTCCCATAGCTTTCCCATCGCGGGGATTAATGAAAAGCCGTCCCGAAAACGCTGTACTCGCCCGCCTTCATGATCTACGGCAATTAATAGAGGCTTTTTAGCTGCAATTCGAATTTGCTGACTTAAGTCAGCAATTTGTTCAGGCGAATGATAATTGCGAGTAAAGAATATTAAGCCACCCACTAATGGATGTTGGAGAATTTCTTTATCTTCTTGAGACAATGATGTGCCTTGCACATCAAGCATGACTGGACCCATAACAACACTTTAAAAAGTAAATATGTCGCTACTCTACCTAAATAAAATCAATAAACAAAGTTGGTTAGCTAAATATATCAGCTATCAAACATTGTTTTATTACTTTAGCTTGGTATTAACTTATACAAAACAAGCCTATTAAGAAAAACAACTCTGTTCATAAAAGCTATAGAGAGTGATTTACCGATATAGGTGCGCCAACACCAGCAGCTACATAAGGGATCACATTTTTGATCACATCTGATATTTGTAATTCACGTTCGAAATCACTTTTTGCAATGTCGATTAAGGCATCACTTGATGACATAGTGAAAACTACAGTACCCATAGTAAAGTGCAATCGCCAAAACATTTCTTCAGCACCAAGTGCTGGGTAAGCTTTTTGAACAGCAATAACAAAGTTATCAATTACACCTGGGTATTGAGTAGTTAAAAACCAGCGTAAAAAGCCTTGGCTATCAGTATAACCTCGCCCAAGTAACTGTAAAAAATTACTAGTGCCATTATTTTTAAACTCATTTAGTGATAATAAGGGTTCAATAAAAGCAGAGAACACTTCAATTAAACTGGGTGAATCTTGCTCGCACACTGCAATTAAAGCCAACTCTAAACGTGGAGATAGCTCATTCATGTAACGTGACATAACAGCTTTAATCAATTCTTTTTTCGAACCAAAGTGATAATTAACCGCAGCTAAGTTAACTTCAGCTTGACTGGTAATTTCACGCAGAGAAGTGCCATTAAAACCTTTATCTGCAAACAGACTCTCTGCTGCATCTAGTATTTTATTCTTCGTACTCATAAATAAATAGCGCCGTAACTCTGGTTAAATAAACAATTAATACAGGCAGTTTAAACAAGCGTTTAAAATAACGCAACTCAGAATAAAGACCTGATAAAATTAAAGGTGAATAAAGCATTAAAAATTTAAATGAAACATAATGAATTTACAAAATGTTACTCGCCCAATGATAAAATATAAGTAACAATATTGAGTGCATTAATAAAAATAAATTATTTTCATGAATTTTATTTTGTTTAGCCCGCACCTGCCCTATTTATAGTACTTGAGCCATAAAATGATTACAAAGTTTTACACAAATAACACAGTAAAAAACACCTGAAATCGCTATTATATTTTGGCGTTCTACGAAGAACTTTGTGAAACGCAAATTTCATACTTTCCCTAGTATATTTATATAACGGCTCAGCACCCCTTTCGCTGAGCTTTTTTTTGCCTAAAATTTAGCATCGGTTAAATTTAGCCCATTAAAATTGCCAAAAAAGCAATTCTGTTGCCAATATACTCATCTCAATTTACACTAGCTATGATCTTATATTAAGTTGACTAATGCGCGAAAAAATCGCTAACAAATAACAAAATGGATACTTATGAAACCAACGTTTAAATTAACCGCCGCAGCACTTATCGTTGCCACAAGTCTTAGTGCTTGCAATGGCGACAAAACAACAAATAATGACGTTAAGCCTGTCAGCAAAGCCAACACGGCATTAACTGCTCAAGATGTTGATACATTTTTAACTGCTACCGAGAAAGAGCTAGTACAACTCAATATTGAAGGTAGTCGTGCTGCCTGGATAAATTCTAACTTTATTACAGATGATACATCTGCACTTGCCGCAATTGCCGACCAAAAATCAACAGAAGCCGGTGTTAGGTTTGCCATGCAGGCCGCTAAGTTTGACACGGTTGATGTAAGCGCCGACCAACGACGTAAGCTAAATATTCTAAAGCAAAGTTTAGTAATGCCCGCGCCTCAAGATCCGGCTAAATCAGCCGAGTTAGCAAAAATTGGTGCTGAATTAAATAGCATGTATGGTAAAGGAAACTACACCACTGAATCAGGTGAAACCCTGAGTTTAGGCCAAATGACGGCTAAAATGGCAAGCTCACGTAATTACGATGAATTACTAGAAATGTGGCAAGGATGGCGCACCATTAGCCCTGACATGAAACCATTATATATACGCCAAGCAGAACTTGCTAACGAAGGTGCCCAAGGTTTAGGTTATGCAGATTTAGGCGCTATGTGGCGCTCTAACTACGATATGTCGGCAGATGAGTTTGCCAAAGAACTTGACCGTTTATGGGGACAAGTTAAACCTTTGTACGATGATTTACATTGTTATGTACGCACAGAATTAGGTAAAACTTATGGTGAAGATAAAGTGCCACAAGATCAACCAATTCCTGCGCATTTACTGGGCAATATGTGGGCACAATCTTGGGGGAATATCTACGACGTTGTTGCGCCAGAGAATGCTGATCCTGGTTACGATCTTACTAAACAGTTAGCCGCCAATAATTACGATGAAATTAAAATGGTTAAAGGGGCAGAAACGTTTTTCACTTCACTTGGTTTTGAAGCTCTACCAGAAACATTTTGGCAGCGTTCTCTATTTACTAAGCCAGCAGACAGAGATGTTGTTTGTCACGCATCGGCTTGGGATTTAGATGCTAAAGACGATATACGTATAAAAATGTGTATTCAAAAAACTGGCGAAGATTTTTCTGTTATTCATCACGAATTAGGTCATAACTTTTATCAACGTGCATACCAAAACCAACCGGTTTATTATCAAAACAGTGCTAACGATGGTTTCCACGAAGCCATTGGCGACACTATAGCGCTATCGGTAACACCTAAGTACTTAAAAGAAATTGGCCTAATTGATACTATTCCAGACGAATCTAAAGACATTGGCTTACTGATGAAAATGGCGTTAGATAAAGTGGCCTTTATACCTTTTGGTTTAATGGTCGATCAATGGCGTTGGAAGGTTTACTCGGGCGAAGTAACGCCTGAAAACTATAATACTGCTTGGTGGGAGCTACGTGAAAAATACCAAGGCGTTAGAGCGCCTATTGATCGCGAATCAAATGCCTTCGATCCTGGTGCTAAGTATCATGTACCCGGCGGCGTACCTTATTCGCGCTACTTCTTAGCACATATTCAACAATTTGAATTTCATCGTGCATTATGTGAAATTTCAGGTAACACAGATCCTATTCATCGTTGTTCTATTTATAACAACAAAGATGCCGGTACTGCTTTAAACAAAGTACTTGAAATGGGCTCAAGCCAGCCATGGCAAGAAGCCTATAAAGTGCTAACAGGTAGTGAACAAATGGATGCAACCGCTATTCTTGACTATTTCGCGCCATTACAAACTTGGTTGAAAGAGAAAAACCAAGGTAAACAGTGTGGTTTTTAATCTTTAGCTAATGCGAATAAAAAGCCGTTACATCTTATGATTTAACGGCTTTTTTAAACTTAAAAAATAATGAAGACAACCTTCAACATTTTCAAAGCGAAACGAATTTATTCAAACGTATGGTGGCGCGTTACGCTAAAGCGATTAAGAAAATGGTGCATAATATAAATAGCACACAAGCTCAAAACAATGGCTACAGATACTGAAGAAAAACGGTATAGCGCACTGTATATTAAGTCTTGTCCTGGTCCTAACGATTGCCCAAATAAAATTCCAAAGGTCGTTAACACGCCAAATCCTATACCTGGTGCACCGCCCCCTAAGATATGAAAGCGAGAAAATACAAAAGACAATATCCATAAAATAACAACTGGAAATAATAAAAAATCGCTATGATTATATAAAAATAATTGCGATAAAAGCGCGGCATTACAACCTATTAATGTGCCAATAGCGCGTTGCCAACCAGCCATGCCAGCTGCCTTCCAGCATAAAGAAAACAAAATTAACACTGATGCGGCTTGCGCTGAAATAGAATCTTTTAAATCTAGCACCTGAAAAACAACAAAAGAAAGCGTAGCAACAGTCGCACAAAGTAACACTTCATGGCGAATACTCTCTTTTGCTTTAGTGGGCATTTTAGGCAGTATTCGTGCGCTAACATCAGGGAATATAGCATGCATGGTAGCGGCAATAATCACGGTGATAAAAATGGCCAGACCATTACTTAAAATAATCGGATAAATAGTGCTGTTTTGATCAATATAGCTAGAAAAATTCAATTGTATCGATAAGCTAACAACGCCTAACGCACCAAATAAAAATGCACTGCCATTGCTCATTTTATGAAATAAAAAACAAAATGCACCAAAGGTAAATAATGTCATTACTACCGGTAAATGAGAAAATAGTCCTTGAATTATCAGTACCATAAAGGCACTAAACCCCGCTGAAGCAATGAATTGTCGAATAATGCTGCGGTTTAGCGTCGGCATCATACCTAAAAGCAGCATAGGGTAAACGGTAAAAAATATACCATTAGGCCAATTCATCAGTTTACTTAAGGTAAAACCAATGGTGCAGCCTCCCGCAATTCGCAACGCTTGTCGCAAACCATTAGCATTTAACTCTGGCGCACCACTTTTAACTTGACTCATAATGCCCTTATTAATAAATGTAATGTAACCAGCTAATAAGCCTAATTTGTGCAGCGCCAAACCATTGCCCAAAACTTGATTCAGGTAATAATTGCACCGTTGCTCGCGAGCCGCTTGGCATATTTGAGATCATTTCTTCATTATCTAATAATTTAAGGTGAATTCGTTGACGTTGTGCATCGCGTACCCAACGGTTACTGGTTTCTGTGGTACTTAACATACCATTCGCACTAAGTTGGCCATCGCTAACACCGGCTTCAAAAGTCAATATTTTAGCTTCGTACACTTCGCCTGGTCGACTATCAAAAACCACTCTAGCTAAGCCGCCGGCTTTCATATTCATTAGTGACTTTTCTCTAAAATCAGCCACTAAGTCGGCCTTTTTTGCCACAATGGCCAGTAAAGGTTTACCTGCTACTGCATAAGCACCATCGAGTAATTGTAAATTAGTTACTACCCCATCGCTTAACGAACGAACTTGCGTATAAGATAAGTTTAGCTCAGCTTGAGCAAGTGTATTAGCGGCATGTCTGATTGCTAAGTTATGTTCACCTAACTCACCACGCGCTAAAACTGCTTCAACTAATTGTGCAGTTAATGCTGTTTCATTGGCTTTACTGGCCTCGAAATCAGCTCGAATAGTTTCAAATGACTGTTCAGATATTGAGTTGTTTTTATAAAGCTTTTCCCCTCTATCTTTTAACAATTGTTGCTCATGCTGTTTAGCTTTTGCAGCGCTAACGTTCGCTTCAATCGCTTTAACATTAGTATCTAAACGTTTATTCTGAAGCTTGGCATCATCAAGCATTAACTGTGCTTGCTCAAGTGCTAAGGTATATGGGCCTTGGTCTATGTTAAATAGTACGTCGCCAGCTTTTACCCTTTGGTTATTACTAACCAACACTTTAGTTACCCGCCCGTTAATTTGTGGTGATATTTGCACTACCGGGTGATAAACCCGTGCTTGTGGTGTTACTGGCAAGTAAATATCGGCGACTAAATAATAAATAAATACGATCACAAACCCTATGAGGGAAAATCTTACATAACGTGTGAACTTTTCATCTGGTGTCATTTACTTACCTTATTTACGAGATTATTTTCAATAAAGCTTTGAGCATTATTTTCCATTTTGATTAAGCCCTGTGCCATTTCATCTAATTGAGTATCAGTAAACCCCTGATAGAGTTGGCTTTTAACTTCAGCTATTTTTTCTTTCAGTGTATGCAATATTTTGCGACCTTGCGCAGTAAAATAAATATTCTTACTGCGTTTATCATGTTCGTCAACACAACGGGTAATAAGTAACTGCGCTTCTAATTGCTTTAATGTACGAGTAAGTGAAGGCATTTCTATTCCTAGACTTTGAGCTAATTGATGCTGTGTAACGCCTTCTTTTAGCATATGAATATGTATTAAAGCTGTCCAGCGAGATTGTGTTAAACCTAGCGGCTCAACAGCAATTGTGACTACATCTCGACATAGACGATGTACACGGCCCATATTACCGCACAGTGTTAAATTAAGAGATTCATAATAAGGAACTTGTTTGGTCATAACCCCCTCCTACTACTTAGCCTGCTAACTAAAATGCAAAATTATAACATTAGTTAGCACGCTAAGTAAATTCAGGCTTAATAGCCTAAAGATTTAACCACAAACACGATGAGTATTAATTTTTGTACTAAATAATGGCGTATTTCACAGTAACCAATATGGATTTATTTCATAACCAACTGTATTTTATAAACTTTAAATTTTGGCGTTATCTTTGCTATTATTTATTACATAAACATTAATACAAAATAAAATATAAATAATGGAGTGGAACATGTCAGTAATTCTGGAAGACCGACCAATTGAACAAGTACGCGAAGAAACAATCGATCAGTTAATATTTAACTATAGTCACGGTGTTATTTCAGCAGAAGCGTTTGAACGTCGTTTAGATGACGCGATGAACAGCAATAAGCACCAAGAAATTATTGCTCTCGTTGCTGACTTAACCTTAAAAGCTGACACACAATATAATGATAATAAAGTACACCAATTTACCCCTAGCTATAGTAATGCAGAAAGTGATGAAAATTTAAGTCTGAGAAATATTTTAGGTAACCTTGAACGCAGTGGCCAATGGAATGTACCAAAAACTATCATCATACATAGTATATTAGGCGAAGCAGTACTCGACTTTACTGACGCTATTTTTCAGCATCAACATGTAACAATTAAATTAAATTGCATATTAGGCAGTAACAAAATTTACGTACCTGAAAATATTAATGTTGTTTGTAAGTCTTTTGGTGTTATTAGTGATATTGAGAATAAAGCTCCTTCAATGGCAAATAAGCAAGCGCCTGTAATTACTATTGAGGGTAATGTGGTTTTAGGATCATTAACTATTGCGGTTAAAAGAACCATTAAAGAAAAATTTATCGCCTTTGCTAATAACATGAAAGCCGCTTTTGATAATGAAAACAAGCTGTTTTAATAAGGAAGTAACCATCTAATTTTCTATAAGCAACTTAACAGCACTTTAATAAGAGTAAACGTTAAATTAAAACATAAATTAAAACATAAACTAAACCATTAACCTTTACTCTTATTTGTACAATCTTACTGTTAACCTAAAGCGGTTATAGCAAACCAAACGCTGACATTAAGCTACGTCCGCCTAATATTAAGGTAACAAAAATAACAGCTGCAGCTGCAATATTTTGCCAAACATTATTTTTATGTTCCCCTAATACCTTAGTGTTCATTATCCATAACAAAAAGATACTGACTAAGGGTAAAAGAATACCATTCGCTACCTGAGCAAACCAAATAACTGACACGGGCTTAAAACCTATACTGCTGATAACGACACCCATAATTAAAATAATCATCCAAGTCAGTTTAAAGCCAAAAGCATTCAGGTTTTTATCTAAATTCAAAATGCCACTAAGGGCGAAAGCGGCTGCTAAAGGCGCAGTAATTGCTGAAGATATACCTGCCGCAAACAAACCAAAACCAAGGAATATGCTTGCAGAATCACCAAATAAAGGTTGTAGAGCCGGCGCTATATCTGCTGCACTTTGCAAGCTTATCTGTTTACCGAAGAATGCTGAAGCAGCTGTTGAGAGTACAGCAACTGAAATTAACGCACCAAGCGGAATGGAAATAAATAGGTCTTTTCTTGCAGTTGATATATCGTCAATTGAATGCCATTTTTGACTAGCAGTAGAAGCATGTAAAAATAAGTTATAAGGGACTACGGTGGTACCAATCAGCGCGATTACAGTTAACGTTGCGCCATTGGGTAGTTCAAAAGCAGCAAAGCTCGTTATTAATTCATGCCATTTGGGTTCACTCAAAAAGAAAGTGACTAGAAAAGCAACACTCATTAAGCCAACTAAAACAATTAATGCTCGCTCAATAATCTTATAACTACCTGTACTTAATAAATAAAAAGCTATTAATCCAATAATAATAGGAAATAAGTAGTGTGCATTATTAACTTCCCAGCCTAGCTGCCCCACAACACTGACTAAACCTAAACTTGCACCTGAAATATTGCCACTTTGATAAGCGCCATTACCCACAACAATAGCACTAACTACAAGCATTAAAACCAAGGCTTTAATTACGGGTTGTTTAATCGCATGGCGAATGTTTTCGCCTAAACCTTGCTGGCTAACAATACCTAATCTTGCCGCCATCTCTTGTAAAACGATAGTCGCCACCATTGCAAATAACAAGGCCCAAACCAATGAAAGACCATAGTTAGCGCCAGCCATAGATGCAGTGATTATGGTACCTGGTCCAATAAACGCTGCTGTGACTAAAAATGCAGGCCCTATTTTTGGAAACCTCATATTTACCTACCCTTTTATTATTTTTATATTTTGACTCAATTTACAAATACCGCAAAAATAAAACGAATTTATTCACTTGTTTCTTTTATTGCTAAACAACTAAATTTCAAGAAAAAGCAATGATATTAGTATCTCACCTATCGTAAGCGTATTTACAATAGCGCTTAAATATACATTTACCCTAGTCGCATCTGGTAATTTTGATTAAACTACCACAATTAACTCATATAAGCCTATTGTTATGGAAAAACATCAAGAACTATTAATCGCTTTAAGAAAAGTAATCCGCGCGATTGATTTGCATTCTAAACACCTTAATAAAACATCTGGCTTAACCAGCCCGCAATTATTAATTATGTTAGAGCTTGATAAAGCCTCTGGTATTAACTCAAGCCAAGTAGCGAAAAACGTTAACTTAAGTGCTGCAACAGTGACTAATATTCTTGATAGACTAGAAAACAAAAGCTTAATTTCAAGAGTACGTGACACACAAGATAAGCGTAAAGTAGGTTTATTTTTAACTAACGACGGTAAAGCATTATTATTGAGTGCGCCACAAGCACTGCAAGAACACTTTATTAATAAGTTCTCTAGCTTAGCCCAGTGGGAACAATCACAATTACTTTCTTCAATGGAACGATTGTCTGAAATGATGAATGCGGATGAAATAGATGCCGCACCACTTTTAGAATTACAAGCAATGAGCGCCAGCAGTATAATTAAAGCTGACGCCCCTAAAGGTTAACGTAGTAAATGTAAAAAGTGTAAATGCTTATGGTATTGATCAATAACATTATTGATCACTGCCGTTTTTGACCAGCCCATAATGTCGTAATCTTGCCCGCCCTCACCTAAATGCACTTCAGCTCGGTAGTAACTTTGTTCATCTTCGTCTTCATCAATTTCAACGACAAAATCGGGTTGAGAATGTTTTCGAGCAAGTACACGATAAACAAACGCTTGCTCTTCGCCATGATCAACAGTCAAGCTCAAGCCATCTTCATACGAAACTACAACACTGACTTGATTCTTCTTCAACTCTGTCGCAACAGTTTCAAACGCCGGTGCAATAATTTGATTAATAAATTTATTAACATTAGTTTTGTTCGGGTAATCAACAATATTTTTTAACCGTACCTGCCAGCTGTCATTGCTTTCATTACCCGCATGGGGAACTGCTGAGATTAACTGGCTCTCTTGTTTAAATGCCTCAACCCTTAGGGCTTTAATTAAGCCAACAATGGCAAGTAGCAACACCAAAGCAAAAGGCAAAGCACTGGCAATAGTCATGGTTTGTAAGGCGTTAAGCCCACCAGCAAGCAATAGAATACCCGCCACTAAGCCGATACCAATAGCCCAATAAACGCGTTGCCATAATGGCGTGTTATTACTACCATGTGAACAAAGCATATCAACCACCATAGCGCCAGAATCACACGAGGTAACAAAAAATATAACGATCATTAACACGCTAAAAAAAGACAGTAATGTTGATATCGGGAAGTTCTCTAAGAAAACAAATAACGCCACTGATGAGTCTTTACTGACCATTTCTCCGAGCTCTGCAACACCTTGGTTATGCACCAAATCAATGGCGCTATTGCCAAAAATTGTCATCCAAAACAAGGTAAAACATGTTGGGATTAACATAACACCAATAATAAACTCTTTAATCGTTCTACCACGAGAAATTCTAGCGATAAATAAACCAACAAAAGGTGCCCAAGCTAGCCACCAGCCCCAATAAAATATTGTCCAACCGCCGATCCAATCGGTTTTCTTATAAGCGAATAAGTTAAAGGTGTTATGCACAATATCTGCTAAGTAATCGCCAATATTTTGTAAATAAGCCTGTAATAAAAATACCGTTGGGCCTAATACAAAAATAAATATTAATAAAATAACAGCTAAAATCATGTTAGTTTCAGACAGTATTTTAATGCCTTTATCAAGCCCAGTAGTCACAGATATAACAGCAAGCCCGATAACTCCTGTCATAATGAGTATTTGATTAGTCACAGAAACATCAATGCCAAATAAATAATTAAAACCTGCATTAACTTGCGAAGCACCAAGCCCTAAAGAAGTAGCAACACCGAATACGGTACTTACAACAGCAAAAACATCGACCATATGCCCTGGCCATTGATAAATTTTATCTCCAATTAATGGATAAAGCGCAGAGCGTAACGTTAAGGGTAAACTATGACGATAACTAAAATAGGCAAGAACTAAAGCAACAATGGCGTAAATTGCCCACGCATGAAGTCCCCAATGGAAAAAAGTCATCTTCATTGCTTCTTGCACCGCAGCTACAGAGCCTTTATCTGCTGTTGGTGGCGACAAGTAATGCATTAAGGGCTCTGCTACGCCAAAAAACATCAGGCCTATGCCCATTCCGGCCGCAAATAGCATTGAAAGCCAAGTCAACATTGAGTAATCAGGCGTGGCGTGATCTGGCCCTAAACGAATGTCTCCATATCGAGAGAATCCTAAGAAAATTACAAAAAAGAATATAAATGCAACCGTAAGCACGTAAAACCAGCTGCCATTATCGATAATACTTGATTGTACAATCGTGAATAAACTTTGCGCCTGGTTAGGTAATGCTGCGGCGAATAGCAAAAGGGCAATAATAATAGCGGATGCGCTAACGAATACTTTTTTATTTAATTGACTACGAGCGGCTAGAGACAAAACCTTCCCCTTATTTTAATTTGTATTGATATTATATCTTGTTAATCAAGGTGTAAATAGCCTTCTATGTAAACAATATTGCTTTAACTTTATGAAGTAACTCAACAATAATTATGTTTTTTTGTAAACAAATGTATCTTTTGTTAACATTACGTAAGTTTAAATATAGTTAGTGTTCTAAGTATTTTAATAATTAGAGCACTAACTATATTTAACGACTTATCTATAAAAAAATACCTAGGGAATATCTATATGAAATTTAACAAACTGCACTGTGCGGTGTTAACAGCACTAGCAGCGTCAGGAAATATATACGCAGAAGAAACCAAAAACAAAGCCTCAATAGAAACTATTGAAGTAACCGCAACTAAACGTTCTGAATCAATTCAAGATGTACCTGTTACGGTTACCGCATTAACCGGTAACAGCTTAGAAACCCTTGGTGTTTCTAATTTTGACCAATATGTTGAGTTTTTGCCAAACGTTGTTTTTCAGGGCACAGGTCCAGGACAAAACGAAATTTATATTCGTGGCGCAGCAACAACTCAAACGAATATTTCTGTTTCATCAGTACAAGCTTTACAACCTTCTGTTGCCTTTTATTTAGATGAACAACCGGTTTCAATGCAAGGCCGTAACCTAGACATTTATGCAACAGATGTTGAACGTATAGAAGTACTTCCGGGGCCACAAGGCACACTTTTTGGCGCTAGCTCGCAATCAGGAACGGTACGCTTAATAACGAATAAGCCAACACATGATGGTTTTGCTGCGGGTTTTGATACTAGCACTAGCACCACTAAAGGCGGCGACATGAGTAACTCGGTTGAAGCATATTTTAATATGTCTTTAACTGACAGCCTTGCTGTACGTGTTGCTGCTTATAATGATCACCAAGGTGGTTGGATTGATAATATTCAAAATGATCCTAACAATGGTGGTTACACGGGTAGCGCTGTCGTTATTGATAGAATCTCAGCTAATTTTGCTAAATTAGCCGATCCAGCCAATACACCGGTTCAAATCCCTCAAAATGATGCGTTAGTAGAAGATGACTTCAACACGGCAGATTACTCAGGTGCACGTTTTGGTTTATCTTACATTATTAACAATGAATGGGATCTACTTGTTCAGCATACTCAACAGTCTCTAGACACTGAAGGTGTATTTGCTTACGACCCTAACCTTGAAGGTGAAACTTCAACTAACCGTTTCACGCCTGAAAACAACAATGATGATTTTGGTTTAACAACGTGGACATTAGAAGGCCGTCTTGAGCACCTTACCGTTGTTTATACTGGTGGTTATTTAGACCGTGATATCAATTCAACTATTGATTACACTGGTTACACTAACGGTGGTCAATTCTCTGCTTATTACGTTTGTAACTATGCAAGTGCGCCTGATGCACAAGAATGTTTTGACCCAACTAAGTTTTATAAAGAAGAAACAAGTAGTTCGCGTACCACCCACGAATTACGTATGAATACTTCAGCTGAAAACCGCTGGCGTGTTACGGCTGGTGTTTTTTATGACACACAAGAGCTGTCAACTGTCGGGCAATTTAAAATAGCCAATACCGAGCTTTTCCCTAACTTAGCTAGAGAATTAGCCGGTAGTGAGGGTATTAACAGTAATGGCGGTCCTTTCTCTTCTGAAGTAAGCTTTGTTAACGATGTAACACATACTATTGATCAAATCGCGCTATTTGGGCAATTAGAGTACGATATTACTGATACCGTTACTGCAAGCTTTGGTGCCCGTTGGTATCAAATTGACGACATTTATAAAGGTGCTACAACTACCGCTGATGTAAGTGGTCGATTACGTGCATTTGGTGACGGCAGTGATGAAGCGTTAACTGAGTTTTTTGGTGCTGATGAGGCCGCGGCTATTCAAGCGGCTATAGCTAGTGGTCAATTAGAAACTGATTTACTTGATAGTAGCGGTAAATTAACAGTTGATGACACTATTATCAAAGCCTCAGTTGATTGGAAAATTAATGACGATGTCATGGTATTTGCATCATATTCAGAAGGTTTTAGACCGCCGGTGACTAACCGTGTTGGTGGTGGCTCTGCTGCTAACCAAGAAGGTGCTTTTGAAGGTTTCCGTATTCCTGTTTACTCAACAACAGATAGCTTAGACAATATAGAGTTAGGATTTAAATCAACACTACTCGATCAAAGTTTACGTTTTAATGCGACAGCTTATTACTCAAAAATATCGGATCTACAAACGTCGCGTTATGACCCTACCAACATCAGCTTTTTAGTATTTACTGATAACGTAGGTGACGCTGAAATTAAAGGTATTGACGGTGACTTTAGTTGGGTAGCCACAGACAACTTAGTTATATCAGGTGCCTTTAGCTTTTTGGATACTGAGTTAACCTCAATTAATGCTCAGTTAGATGGTATTGCACCACCAGAAGGTAGTAGATTACCTTACTCAGCTAAGTTTTCAGGTAACCTACAAGCACAGTACTTCTACCCTATTAAGGGAGATATGACTGGCTATGTAAACGGTTCAATCAGTTATACTGGCGAAAGACTTGCTGGCATGGTGATGGATGCTTATATGATTGAAGATGCTACCAACTTAATTTATGGCACAGGCTCGGGCTTAAGTATCGAAAAAGAGTCTGATGTTTTTTCTGGGGTAAATTACCAAGGCAGTAATGGCCAAACCTTTGCTGGTGGTCGTTATGTTCAAGACAGTTATGTTTTGGCTAACATTAGCTTTGGTGTGACAAACGACGAATGGAAGGCTGAACTTTTCATCGATAACTTAACCGATAAAAGTGCAATCTTGTATGTTGATACTCAACAATATACACCAAAAGTTGTATCTAATAGACCTCGCACCATTGGCTTTAGATTCTCTTACGACTTTTATTAAGCCGTAATATAAATCTAAAAAGTTAATATGATCGAAATAAAAACCGTTTGGTATCTGTATCAAACGGTTTTTTATTGTAAAGTATTCAAAAACCTATCAACCCTCTCATTTGCTTCGGAGCTAAGTCATTGGACAATACATCTCAGCCTTCAATTGAAAGCCAATTAAAATCAATTCAGAAATTAATCCAAACGACAAAATTCGAAAATGCTATTCAACAATCTAAACAGTTACTAGCTCAAAGTGAGAATTCGCAAGATAACATTGAATTATGGTATTTAATTGCTGTAGCTCAGCGCTATGCAAAAACATTAACACTTGCACTAAACAGTATTAATGAACTACTTAACATTGACAGTAAACACAGTCGTGCAAATCAAGAAAAAGGCTTTATCTATTTAGCAATGAAAGAGCCAAAGCTAGCAAAACAATCTTTTGAGGTAGCCGTAAAGCTTAACCCAAGTTTAGTCGCCAGTTGGCAGGCTTTAATTCACCTATACCGCGACGATAAACAACAAGCAGATGTTCAAAAAGCCGCGAATCATCTAGAAGGTCTAAAAAAATTACCGCCCGCACTTCTTGCCGTTACTGAGTTTATGCACGAAGGTAAGCTTTTAAAAGCAGAGCAATTATGTCGACATTTTTTACAAAATAATCAACGCCATGTTGACGGTATGTGTATGCTGGCTGAAATAGGCATAGAGCTAAAAATCTATGACGATGCTGAGTTTTTATTAGCGAGTGCACTGGAACTGCAGTCAAGCCATATTCATGCACGTTCGCTGTACCTTAATTTACTTATTCGATTAGGAAAGTACAAAACTGCCGTACAACAAGTTGAAACCTTACTTGAAGCACAACCTGAAAATTTAAGCTTTAAAATTGCCAAAGCAAGTGCTTTAACAGGTTTAGGTGAAATAGAAGCAGCGATAAAATTGTTTGAACAAGTTGTTGCAGAAAACGATCAAGTACCGGGTTTTCATTTACAGTTGGGGCATGCGTTAAAAACCAAAGGTGAAATTGAGAAAGCTATTTTGTCTTATCAAAAAGCTTATCAATTGAGCCCAACGTATGGCGATGCTTATTGGAGTTTAGCCAATACTAAAACCTATCGTTTTAGTGATAACGAAATTGCTCAAATGCAAACGCAACAACAAAATGAAGATCTCGCGCTAGTAGATAGAATTCAACTTCATTTTGCTACAGGTAAAGCCTTTGAAGACAGAAAAGAATACGATCAAGCATTTAAATCATACCAACAAGGCAATGAATTACAGCATGCGCATAGTGGCTTTGATATCACCAAAATAGAACAACAAGTTGCACAGCAAATTAAATATTGTACCCGTGAGCTATTCCAGCTTCGCGGTAAATTGGGATTAAACGCGCCCGACCCTATATTTATTGTTGGTTTACCGCGTGCAGGCTCAACCTTATTAGAGCAAATATTAGCTTCGCATAGCCAAGTCGATGGCACGATGGAACTACATAACATTTTAGGTTTAGCATCAAGGTTACGTGGCAGAAGTAAAAGCCAAGGGGATGAAGAAGCCCAATACCCTAAAAATTTAGCGACAATAAACCCCGATTATTTCAAACGTTTTGGCCAACAGTTTATAGATGAAACTCAGGTATTTAGAGATAAAGCGCCATTGTTTATCGACAAAATGCCAAATAACTTCTTACACATTGGTTTAATTAAACTCATATTACCTAATGCTAAAATTATAGATGCCCGGCGCTCGCCCATGGCGTGTTGTTTCAGTGGTTTTAAACAGCTATTTGCTGAAGGGCAAGATTTTAGTTATAACCTTGAAGACATTGGTCGATATTACCAAGCTTATTTAAAACTTATGGCACATTGGGAAGATGTATTGCCCGGCTTCGTATTAACAGTAAATCATGAAGATGTTGTTAATGACCTAGAAACACAGGTAAGAAGAATGCTTAATTTTATCGGATTAGAGTTTGAGCAAACATGCGTCGATTTTCATAAAACCAAACGTAATATTAAAACGCCAAGCTCTGAACAGGTTCGACAACCTATTTATAAAAGCGCGGTAGAACAATGGCGTAATTTCGAGCCGCATTTAGGCCCGTTAAAAAAGGTACTTGAGATTGACTAATGCATTAGGCTATCTATTAACTTAGTAGCCTAATAAATTTACTTTAGCTTTAGCTTAATTTTTACTGCTATTACTTGCGCTAAACGCCTAAAAAATAAAGCCTGCACCATTGTTTGTACAGGTTTTTTAGTCGCGATTTCAGCAATGGCTCTTCAAATAAGTGACTACCACATTACGATGAAACCTTAAGAACAATTTTACCTGCGTGTTGCTTTTGTAAGAAGGTTTCTTGTGCTGTGTTAATTTCTTCTAAAGGAAAAGTATGCGCAACAATCGGCTTAATTTTTCCTTGTGAAATATAATCAACCAAATTTTGAAATATATTCGGTGCAAGCACAGTACAGCCATAAAAGCTTAAGTCTTTTAAATACAATGTTCTAATATCTAATTCAACTGAAGCTCCACCAATGGCACCAGCCACTGCGTATCGACTCCCAGGCTTTAGCAATGTTAAAAATTGTGGCCATTGCTCTCCTGCAACAAGATCTATAACAACATTGATACTGTTTTCGCCTAACGCCTGAATTAGATCCATATCTCGTGATAATACTCTATCAGCCCCCAGCGCTAAAACCTGCTGTTTTTTACTGGCGCTAGTAATGGCAATAACGTATGCCCCTCGCGCTTTAGCTAACTGAATAGCAGCAGAGCCAACACCACCGGAAGCCCCCGAAATTAAGACTATATCTTCCGCGCTAACATTCGCTCGGCTTAACATATTTTCAGCCGTTGAATACGAACACGGAAAAGATGCTAATTCTATATTCGAAAGCGAACTATTCACCTTATAAGCATGTCTCGCTGCTACAACAGTATATTCAGCAAAACCACCATCACATTCAGAGCCGTAATACCAAAGAGACTCTAGTTCTTGGCTGTTTGCTTCACTAAGACATGGCTCGATTATAACCCGTTCACCAATACGATTTTCGCTTACATTATTACCAACAGCGACGATAACACCACAAACATCTGCACCTTGAATTCGAGGAAACGTTAAAGCCGTACCTGCCCATCCTGCATCTTCACTATTGCTATTGTTTTTCGAATACCATGCTGTACGAGTGTTTATATCGGTGTTATTCACTCCCGCGGCATAAACTTTGATCAGTACATCATTTGGCGTTGGTGTAGGAACGGGAATGCTACTATTGTACTGAAGTACCTCAGGCCCGCCATGACCTGTAAGTTGTATTCCTGACATAGTTTTAGGGATAATACTCATGATTTACCTTCCGTTAATAATGTTAATAATGCCTTTTTAGCTGATATAACCGCTTGTTCTCCCATTGTTGGCCAAGCATTTGAAACACCCTCGTGTATTAAAAAGATAGTGTCAGCCATATCACTTCTTTGGCTCTGTTGACCAAGAAGCTCGAGTACATCCTTTTTATGCTTTACAACAGCTTGATTGATTAAAAGGTTCTCAGGAAAAGCAGAAATTGCGTTCATTGATAAACAACCATGCGGCGCAAACTTTTCCATCCAACACTCCAGTTTATCAAAAATATGCAGCACCGCTTCAACACCCGGTAATGGTGATTCATTTCGTAGAAAAGTAAGATAACGTTGATGGCGATACGCTAAAGCACCAACAATCATCGCCTCTTTTGATGGGTAATGTTTGTATAACGTTCGTAAACTAACATTACAGGCATTTTTAAGCTCAGCAACACTCGGTTCTGCAAAACCATACTGACTAAATGTGTGTTCAAGACTGATAGTAATTTGCTCTTTTAACATATAAACCCAATGGTAGAATGGATGCTCTACCCCTAGAGTAGAGCATCTATTCTACCCTGTCAATTTTGACCAATTAAAAAAGCTAAATGTATTGAAACGAATAACATTATCAAAATTAAATTAGGCTTGAGTAGAAATTCCCTTAATTCATTAACACAGACGAAAATACTTTTTTGGGATAAAAAAAACGAGCCTTAACATGGCTCGTTTATTGATTTAGAGAGTGTAGAGTTATTTAATGATGATAAATCAATAAATTAAACTTTCTCAACTCTGATTTTATAAAAAATACTATACAGCACAGGTACCGCAATCATAGTTAAAACGGTCGCAAAAGCTAAGCCTCCCATTATGGTTACTGACATATCAGCAAAAAATGGGTCAAGTATTAAAGGCATTACCCCTAAAATAGTGGTAATAGCAGCCAATGAAACCGGCCTTAAACGACTGAGACTTGCTTCAACAATAGCAACGGCCTTATCTTTACCTTCTTGAATTTGTAAGTCTATTTCTTCGAGTAATACAATGGCATTTTTAATTAACATGCCAAACAAGCTTAAAAACCCAAGTAAAGACATAAAGCCAAATGGTAAGTCTGCGATTAATAATCCGGCTACAACACCGACGACAGCCATAGGAACAATTAACCAAATAATAATAGGTTGTCTTGCTCTACCGAACAGTAACACACTGATAATAAACATTACTAAAAAGCCAAGCGGTAAACCTTGCCCTAAAGCAGCTTGTGCTTTACCTGCTGATTCAAATTCTCCACCCCATTCAAGTTTGTAACCTGTTGGCAAAGGAATCGCTTCAATTTTTGCTTGTGTACGATTAAAGGCTTCCCCTGTTGTTTCATTGAAGCCAGCTTCAGCTTTAACCGTTATAGTACGCACCCGATCTCGTCGATTTATCAGTAGTTCTTCACTTGAAAAATTCATTTTCCCACTGACTTGTTTAAAAGGTATATAAGTTCTTTGACTACTGCTCCACACTAAGCTGTTTTCCAAAGCAACTAGTTGATCTGAGTTTGTATTGCTATTTCGAGCAATGATAGGATAAAGGTAATCGCCATCTTGTAATTGCCCAATTTGTAAGCCATCAGTATAGAACTTTATTGCCTGACTAAAGTCGCTTCTAGAAACCCCCGCAATACCCGCTGCGATATCATCATATTCTGGTGCTAAAACAATGCCTTTATCGCGCCAATCATCGCGAATATCCCTGATTTTTCCATCGTCAAAGTATATTGCTTTTGCTTGCTCTGCGAGCTCTCTTAAAATAGCGGGGTCTTCACCTGAAAATCTCGCCTGTATTTTGGCGCCAGCACCAGGACCGAACTGCATAATTTCAGCGTAAAAGTTAACCTTGGGGTTAGCTTGTTGTAATTTAGCTGAGATTCCTTGCGCTAACTGAGGTATATCAGCTGCATTTTCTGCACGAACTAAAAATAAACCATAACTTTCGTTAGGTAACTCAGGAGCAAATACCAGCGTAAAGCGCTCTGAACTTTCACCTATAAACGTGGCTAAAGATTCAATGCCTTGCGTGTCGAGGATTAACTGCTCAGCAGCCTTCATATGAGTTTCTGTTGCCCGAATATCTGAGTCTTGTGGTCCCCAATAGTGAATAAAAAATATTGGTGTATTCGAAGGAGGGAAAAAGCCTTGTTTAATAAATCCAAAACTCGCGTAAGCACCAATAGTAATAATAACCAAAAGAGCTAAGGTAACTCCGCGCCAATGTAATGCATTACGTAAAACCACTAAATAAGCTTTATGGAATAAAGAATGTGATTCTTCTGCACCTTCTTTATCTCCAACTTTATAAAAATACTTACCCAGTAAAGGCGTTAACGTTACGGCAAGTATCCAACTAAGCATTAAAGACATAAGTACCACTGCAAATAATGAGAATAAGAACTCACCAGTCGCATCATCAGATAAACCAATGCCAGAAAATGCAGCAATACCGATGATAGTAGCGCCAAGCAGTGGCCACTGAGTACGCTTAACAATAAAGCTAGCAGACTCCATGGCTGACTTACCTTTCTCCATTCTCAGCATCATCCCTTCTGCGACAACAATGGCGTTATCAACCAACATACCCATAGCGATAACCATTGCCCCTAAAGAAATTCGCTCCAGTTGAAGGTTGTATAGCCACATAATTAATACTGTGCCTAAAACGGTAATGAGCAATGTTCCACCAACAACAACACCTGAACGCCAGCCCATAAATAAACACAGAGCGAGAGTTACAACCACTACGGATACTTCAAGATTCAATATAAAGCCGTCGACAGACTCATCTACAATCTTTGCTTGGTTATAGATTGTTGAAACATTAATACCTGTAGGAAGTTTTGCTAATACTTCAGCTAACTTATCATCAATTTTATGACCAACATCTACAATGTTGATATCATTTTGCGCAGAGATGGCAAGTGTAACCGCACTATCACCATTAAAACGTTTTAAACCACTTGGAATTTCCACTGGCTGTAAGGTTAAGGTGGCAATATCTTTAATTTTTATCGAGGCATTTTTACCGGGCACAACAATGGATAAGTTTTCGATTTCTTCTATTTTATTGGTTGAGCTTTCAATCGGTATTCTAATTTGTTTGTCACCAACATATAGCCTACCACCGCTAAAAGGTTTCAGGTTACTGGCGAGAACTTGCTGAAGCTCAGGAAAGGATATACCTAGCCCTGATATTTGATAGCTATCAATAGTAGCGACAATTTCTTCTTCTAAAATGCCCCCCACTTGTACTTTAGCTACACCATCGACCGTTAAAACTTCTCGACGAATTATACGAGAAAACTCTCGCATTTGATCTTCGCTAAAGTCAGGCGCCGATAAAGCATAATAAATACCGTAAACGTCACCGAAGTCGTCTATAACTACAGGTGGACTAGCCCCAAGCGGTAAATCTCGTTCAATATCTCTTAATCGCTTACGTAATTCATCCCATATTTGAGGTAACAATGGCCCGTCAATATAAGGTTGAATTTCCATAGTAATTCGAGAAAAACCCGGCTTACTCACCGATGTTAAAATATCTAACTGCCACATTTGTTGTAGAGCGATTTCAAGCTGCTCTGTAACTTCCTTCTCAACTTGTTCAGCACTTGCACCGGGATAATAGGTAAAAATAACCGCCTGCTTTATTGTAAATGCGGGATCTTCTAAACGTCCTATTTTACTCATGGCAACAATGCCACCAATAATAAAACAAATTGACATGAGCCAAATATTAATTGGTTTAGTTAAAGAATAACGTGCTATATCCATCTTAATACGTCGCCTTATATTCTCTGACTAATAACCCTTCGCGCATTTGACCTACCGCAGCAGAGACAACTTTATCACCAGCTTTAATACCAGAGGATAGCAAAGCATATTCACCGTGTAATTTAGAAACGTTTACTTTCACTTGCGTTAATTTACTGTCTTGTTCATTTAGGCGCCATACACTAAAACCAGCATCGCTATTCCCCACTAAAGCACTTAATGGCACAAGCAAGGCACTTTCTGAGTTGTTGTTAGGCATAATATTCACAATAGCGCGCGAACCAGGATAGAAAGCGTTAGCCACCTCTCCTTTTAACGCAAAGGTTACACCGTAAGTTTGTGTTATAGGATCAGGCGTGGTTTTATGTTCAACATAGTGTATATCGTAAACATTGTCTTCTTGGCCAATTATGTGTGCAGAGGCTTTGACATCTCGATTACCAACATTAGCGGTCATAATTCGTTCAGGCACTTCGAAAGTAAAGTAGAGTTCCGACCTGTCTTGTAAATTAGCAAGCGAGTCGCCAGAACGAATTAAGCTGTCATTTTCAATATACCTAGCACCTACAACAGCATCGAACGGTGCTCTAATGGTGCAATAGCTTAAGTCTTGCTCTGCATTTTCAAGTGCTATTTTAGTGATTGAAAATTGTGACTTTGCGTCATCATAATCTCGTTGAGAAGCAACATTTTTTTCAAAAACATCTTTAATTCGTTTTAAATTTCGCTGAGCATCTTCATGTCGAATCCTACTCTCTTCTACTTTACGCTGAAAAGGTTTAGGGTCAATTTTAGCTAGAATTTTTCCTTTTTTAACTTGGCTTCCTTCAATTAAGTTTTCAAAGATTAAACGCCCTGAAACCTCAAATTTTAGATCTACGTTTTTTACTGCAGAAACAAACGCAGGAAACTCATAATTATTAGCTAAACTTGTTACTTGAGCGCTCGAAAGTTGTACTACAACAGGTGCAACTTCTTGCTTTACTTCCGTTGACTCAGAACAAGCTTGCAGTACAAAAACGGCGGCAAGTATAAAAATTCGATTCACGTTAACCTCAAAATATAAATTAATTTAAAAAAAGTGAACATATCATATCACAGGTTTACACATTAACAACTAGTGTAAACCTGTTGTTTAATCTCACCACTAACGTTAGTATAGGAAAAATTATTTAGAAAGAGCATAAGTTTTGCCAAGTACGACTGAGAAAATATTAAATACTGCAATGGAATGTTTTTTTCAACATGGCTATGACACTGCAAATATATCTATGGTGAGTCGCTACGCTGGCATATCTCGTGTGACAATTCATAAACAATTTCAGTCGAAAGAATTACTCTTTAGAGCCGTTGTAGAACAACACTTTCAACAACACAATGTTTTAGTAGAAGAATACAAAAAATCAGAGACTAACTTTTGGCAAGAAACAAAAGAGCTTACTATTCAACTTTGCGAGGGCCTTTTTAATGATGTATCTAGTAGCTTAGTTAGATCAAATTTACTACATGCGGGTCAAGCATTTTGTAAAGATCTGATCCAAGAAGAAGAGATTTCCATCAAAAATAGCATTCGCTTACGCATTGAAAAAGAAATATTGGCCAATCGTTTATCGTTAAGCAAAGTCGGATTAACATCTGATGAATTAGCTAACACTCTTCATTACGCACCATTTGGCATCACAATAGCGGCATCAAACCAAAACAATATTGCTTTTGTTGATAATTTAATGGCTGTATTTAAAACCGCGACTTCAACCGATTAAAAACACTATCGATATAGAAAATAATGATAGTGTTAATATTATTCAAAACAGCTATTCATGCCATTAAATTACTAATCATTTTCATTCATCATTTTTACAAAATAAAAGTATTTCGCTACAAAAATTTATGAGTAGGTTTTTGTAACCCTGACTGTAATATTTCATGGTAAAAACATTTTCACTATAATTTCACAATCAAATTTACCTGTTTTAATACAGCAACTTAAATCTACATCTCTACATAACCATTATCTAGTTATCTATACTAATTAATTATTAGCCAGTGAGCTAAATATAGTAAATAGTGAGTTATAGTAAGAATATGTTATCGAGCTTGACCTTCTATTATTAACATCGCTATAAAATTTTACTAAACTATATTTAAGCCAATATAGCCGTTAAGCAAACAATAATAATTAACTTAATTACAATGGATATCTAATGCACGACAGAACCTCATTACCTAGCTGGCAGAATCTTCAAAATCACGCACTTGAGATGAAATCTCAACATATGAGTGAGCTATTTAAACAAAACCCAAACCGGTTTGAGCAATTCTCTATTCAACTTGCGCCTTTTCTCTTAGATTATTCAAAAAACCTTATATCGACATCTACAATGGATATGCTGTTTGATTTAGCCAAAGAATGTGATGTGGAAGCTTGGCGAGAAAAAATGTTTAGTGGTGAACGCATTAATCGCACTGAAGATCGCGCAGTATTGCATACAGCGTTACGAAATCGCAGCAATAAACCGATAATGCTTGATGGTGAAGACATTAATATCGATGTGCGAGCAGCGCTAGATAAAATGAAAATCTTTAGTGAAAAAGTTCGCCAAGGTTTATGGAGTGGTTATTCAGGTAAACGTATTACTGATGTGGTCAATATTGGCGTTGGCGGTTCAAACTTAGGCCCGCAAATGGTCACTGAAGCACTCGATCAATACAGTGATAACAGCGTAAATGTACATTATATTTCTAACGTTGATGGCACACAAATCGCTAATGTACTCAGGCCTTTAAGCCCAGAAAAAACGCTCTTTATTGTTTCAAGTAAAACTTTTACTACCACCGAAACTATGACCAACGCTAGAACCGCTATGAAATGGTTAGTATCATCGTCTTTCGATCAATCAGCCATTGCACAGCACTTTGTCGCAGTATCTTCGAATAAAAAAAATGCCACTGAGTTTGGTATTGCACAAGAAAACATATTTGATATGTGGGATTGGGTTGGTGGTCGTTTCTCACTTTGGTCAGCTATTGGCTTACCTATTGCCATTGATTTAGGCTTTGAGCGCTTCATTGAGTTACTTGAAGGTGCACATGAGATTGATCAACATTTTTGTAATAAGCCCTTAGCAGAAAATGCACCGGTTATTTTGGCATTATTAAGTGTGTGGAACTGTACATTTTTAGGCGCGCAATCCCAAGCAATTTTGCCATACGATCAATCTTTACATATGTTGTCAGCCTATTTACAACAGGCGGAAATGGAAAGTAACGGTAAATCTGTTTCTTGGGATGGAGACTCTATTTCATACCCTACTGTACCGTCTATTTGGGGTGAACTAGGTATTAATGGTCAACATGCTTTTTACCAATACTTACATCAAAGTAATAATGTTGTACCTGCAGATTTTATTGGCTCTGTTGAAAGCGTTACACCGGTACAGGGTCATCACGAAACCTTAATGGCAAACTTTTTTGCGCAAACCCAGGCTCTTATGCAAGGGGTTAACGAGACTCAAGTTAGAGCAGATTTAAAAGCTAAAGGCCGCACGCAAGACTACATTGATAAAGTTGCCCCACACAAAGTGCACAAAGGTAACCGCCCCACCAATACCATTTTAATGAAACGTATATCTCCTCATTCATTAGGCAGTTTAATCGCTATGTACGAGCATAAAATTTTTGTCCAAGGCATTATTTTACAAATATGTTCGTTCGATCAGTGGGGTGTAGAATTAGGAAAAGGTTTAGCCAATAATATTCAAGAAGAATTATCCTCGGGCAATATTAGCGCAGAACATGATAGTTCAACATCTGGCTTAATTAATTTTTATCAGAAATATACCCATTCATCAGAATAAAGGTATTTAAAGAGAAAAAGTTAATCGACCAAGCTTTTAATGTATATACCTAACCAAAAATGAAAATAGCGATTATCACCATCGCTATTTTCATTTATAATTTGCGAGTAATTGCGTATTAAATTAATACTTGTTTATCCATATACTGCTCAGCAAGCTAATGAAACAGAAAAACAAAATGACCACTTCATTAAAGTACCTCTCTCATTACTCACAAGACATACAGCAGCAAGTACATACGCTGATTGTTGAAAACAAGCTCAAAACTTATTTACTTAATCACTTCCCTAAGCCACATAGTGTTACTACTGACAAGGCTTTACGACAATATTGCTTAACATATAAACAGCAGTATTTAAAACAATCAGCACCACTGAGCCAAGTTAAATACGATGATAAAATTCATATTATTAATAATGCTCTTGGTCTACATACTTATGTTTCGCGAGTACAAGGCAGCAAACTAAAAAGTAAAAACGAAATCAGAATTGGTAGTGTATTTAAGAAAGCACCAGAAGCATTATTGCAAATGATCCTAGTGCATGAGTTAGCTCACATTAAAGAAAAACAACACAACAAGGCTTTTTATAAGCTGTGCGAACACATGTTGCCTAATTATCATCAACTTGAGTTAATGACACGCATTTATTTAACCGAACTTGAAAACAATGGCAACATATACTCATAACGAAACTAACCATAACGAAAATATCCATAACGAAAAAATGGTGTTTTAGTTCTTTACAAAGCGGCGTTTTGCCAACGCTTTTAAACACGGGTAGCGCGCCCTAAACTGCAAAACTACAATAAGACTTGTTGTAAACAGTGCTTTTATGGTCGATGTTGGCGTGTTAATTCATCGTAGTTTCGCCAAGTTAAGCAGCCTTTTCAAAGTGTGCATTTATTGAATTCTACTCACGTTAAATATAAATATTAAACTTTCTTAGCGCGTTATTTTAATTAAACGTGTCTCTGGCGATTATATTTCTACGGCTGATTTGTCTTACGTGCAATTAGTTTCGAGCGCGCTAATAAACGCTGAACCGATATCACAAGTGAAAAGCGTTAATATACGTTGATCTCAACTGTACATTCCTACGCATTATATTTTTGCGTCTAATCTGCCTAAGGGCGAACAATATAAGTCGTTAAACAGCGCAATAAAGTCGACACATTCAGTAAGCCTAAAAGCTACTAATGTCTTTAATAAACGCTTCTTTCGTTTGATTCAATCACAATGATTCACAAAAAATTAACATAAGGTATACTGTTTATAAGAAGGTATATTAAATACCCATAATATTTTTGACATGGTAACAAAAGCCATTAGGTTATGAATTTGCAAATAAGAAAAAAAAAATTACTTTTAACGTTATGCATCATTGTTATTTCATTGCCCTATTTCTTAATGCATGATGTTATTCCTAATAGTCATACATGGCTTGAGAAAGGACCTTTGCTTTTACTTCAAGTACTCAGTGTCGGTTTTGTTACTTTTAGTTATATAAAAATTAAAACCAAAGCACTTAAACTGTTTTGGCAATTTATTACACTCGCACTTGTATCGTCATTAGCCTCAAATTTATTATTTAGTTTTTACCTGGTAGAAAACAACCTGCTTTTACGTGAGTTATTTACTTTATTCTGCTATTTTTTTATTTTGCTTGCGATTGAAACGACCCCTCACATCACCGAAGCTAAAGTCTCTAAAAATATCAGTAGCCGGGTTGCCGCAATACTTTTCACGCTTATTTGCTTTAGTTACTTGGTTTTACTGCCCATTGAATTTGCCGCTAGTACCTCGGATAAAACAGCTTCTGCTGAATTGTTTCATTTATTAATTGCCGCCCTTATATTTATTCGATTAGCTGTAAATAGTTATCAATGTAAAAATAAGTTTTGGCGCCAAATCTATAGTGTATTAAGTATAGGCGCAGGAGCCATGCTGCTTGAACATTTTGCTCATTATATGGTTTATTGGGAACCCATATACTTCCCTTTATATCTGCATACTCTGCTCATTCTACTACCTTATTGTGCCCTAATTCTTGCTGCAACTAACTCCCTTGCATTACCAGAGCCGCCATCTGAAACAAGCCAAGCGTCTTTATCTGAGCTATATCTCATATTATTAGTTGCCTGTGCTATTTTGATGCATTTAGCCGGCATAGAGTTAAACTTGCATTACCACATTGATTCATACCTACAATCGCTATTAATTGGTATTTGGTTAACCATAGCCTTGGTGTTACTAAGCTCAATAAATTATCGAAATCATCGTTTAAATAAAAAACAACAACAACAAATTGTTTTTCAAAGTACTGTGCAGCAGTCTTTAGTAAACCTTAACCAACAACTCACTAAAAGCTTACTTAATAGCGAAGATAAAGCGATTGTTAATGTATCTAGTAATGCTATTTTAACGACGACAACTGAAGGTAAGGTATTATCTGCCAACCCGGCAGCAGTGCAATTATTTCAGTGTTTAGAGCGAGAAATTATTGGTACTCGGGTAAATGAATTTTTCTCAGCAGACGACCAAATGCATTACTTTTTTGACTTCAAAAGTAATGTTTATACCTTACAGCGCAAAGATAGCGGCATTTCAGTTGAGTGCATGGCAACACGAAAAGATAATACACAATTTCCTGTGCAAGCAGAGTTACAATGGGCAGAAAGAGAAGAGCAGCCCTTAGTCGTTATTACATTCATCAACCTCACGGCTCGTAAGCTTGCCGAACAACAAGCTTTAGATTTAAAGGATAAATTCATCGCAAACATTTCGCATGAATTTAGAACACCGTTAACCATTATTAATGGTATTTTAGATCGCTACTTAATGAAGTCACATTCTGAAGAGGAGGGACAAGAGTTAAAAGCGGCAAAAAGAAACGGCCTGCGTTTAGTTCGTATGGTTGAGCAACTTCTTGAGTTGTCTAGATTGTCTGATAATCCGCAACTTACACTTGCCACATACCGTTTACATACTCTTATGTCTATGCCCGCCGATTCATTCAGTCGCTTAGCTACACAAAAAAACTTGCATTTACACTGTGATATTCCTGAAAATATATGGCTTGATTGTGATGCACAAGCGTTTGAAAAAATTATTTTCAACTTGATTACCAATGCCATTAAATACACCCCTAGCGGAGGCAACATTCAAGTTATTGCTCATCTTAATAGCGATAACTTTACTCTCGATATTATTGATACCGGCATAGGTATTGATATTAAATCACAAGACAAAATTTTTGAACGTTTTCATAGAGCCGATGACGAAAAGAATCAAGGCGTGTTTGGTGTAGGTATTGGCTTATCATTAGTAAACGAGTTAGTAAAAGCACATAATTGGCAAATAAGCGTTGTTAGTGATTATGGTAAAGGCAGCAAGTTTTCGTTAACTATTCCATGTGCAACGCCAATTAAACAAGAAATGTCGGCGCCTGTGAGTATTTCCCAAACAGAGGTAGCAGCTTTACTTGTAGAGTCTAGTACGCCTATTAATAATACTCGAAAGCATAGTCAGAAAGTGGTATTGGTGATTGAAGATAACTTAGACATGCAAAGTCATATAAAACAAGTTATTGAACAACAACATCACACCCTACTCGCCGGCAGCGGAGAGTTAGGACTAACACTTGCCCAAGAATACATACCCGATGTAATTGTCTGCGATATTATGCTTACAGGCATTGACGGTTTTGCTGTGTTAAAGCAACTAAAAAGTCACGAATTAACCTCACATATACCTGTTATATTATTAACAGCTCGCTCTGATTTAGACAGTAGATTACTTGGTTTAAACCTACAAGCCGATGAATATTTAAGTAAGCCATTTAATCATCAAGAGTTGTTAACTCGCATTGGCAACTTAATTACTGGCAGAGATAAACTTCAAAAAAGTTATTTACAACATTTTAATAAAGATCTGCAAAAAAATAGGAAAGTTAATAGCTTTGAAAATGCAGCTGAGTTGGCGCAAACAAGCGAAGAAGACATTACGCTTGATCGTAAGTTTTTAGAAAAGTTAGAAGCTATCACTGCTGTAGTTTATACTGATACTGACTTAGACATCATCAAACTCTCCGCCAAAATGGCAATGAGTGAGCGCCAGCTACAACGTAAAATCAAAGCCTTAATAGGTATAACTCCTAATAATTATATTAAAGAGTTTCGACTTAAAAGAGCAAAAGTGCTATTAAAAAATGGCTCTCAAATTGGCCGTATAGCACTTGATGTTGGCTTTTCATCACAAACTTACTTCGGTCGTTGTTTTAAAGAGATGTTTAACTGTACGCCTAAGCAATATCAACAAAGACAGAAAACAGAACCACCTTTATCAAGTTAAACCTGACTTAATTATTATCTGTTCTTTTAAGTTTTCAAAACTACTTTGCTGCATTAATTGTAGATAATCTAAAGACTTTGATTTAGGCCCACATAAGCCTAACCATGAAAGCTGTTTATTCTCATCTGTATAATTTAAAGCTTGTTCAATCATCACGCTAATTTGATCCCAAGACAAATGCAGCGGGTTTTCTCGACTAAATGGAAAAAACGAATAAGCCATATTAAAAGTTGTAATCCCATCAATATTAACCACGCTATTTAACCTACCAGATAAACGTGCAGCAAGTTCATTAGCATTATTCCCTTTTTCGTATCCAATTACCGCAAAAGTATCGCTCGACCAACGAATAACGAGATCATCATTGTTTCTACTGTAATGTAATAAGTCAGTTAAATTAATTAATTGGCTATTATTTACAGCTTCATCACTTTTAACTCTTACCATTAAAATATACAGTCTTGGCAGCATTTCTCTTTGAACAGGTAATAGATTTTGATGCATTTGGTGCATAAGCTGGCTAGTCTGCTCAATATAAATATCTAGATAGCGACGACTTTTCACCCCGGTAACTTTATCGACAATCGCCGCTTTTTCTAACTGTTTATTCGCCTGCGCTAATTCTAAGTTTTTAGAGGTGAATTTCTCCGTTTTTTCGTGCACTTGTTGCTCTAAGTAAAGTTTTTGTTGTTGCTCTACAACTAGCTTACGATTTAACATTCGAGAGTAAAGCAGTAACGCTAAAGCGACAATTGAAGTGTATAGAATATAAGCCCACCAGGTATTCCAAGGCGCAGGTTTTACTGTTATATCCAATGAATAGCCCGGATTGCTCCAGACATTATCACTATTACCTGCAATTATTTGTAATTGAAAAATACCTGCAGGTAAGTTTGTATAGGTAACACGCCGTGATTTTCCTGCGTCTATCCATTCCTGATCGAAGCCAAGTAATCGATATTTATATTTTGTGGATTCAGGGTTAGAGTAATTAAGCCCAACATATTCAAAGGAAATTAGTCGATCGTAATACTCTAAAGTTAATTCAGATAAATTAGAAATAGATCCTTCAACGCTAATTGGCTCATTTAAGTTTAAAATATTAGTCAGATGAACTTTAGGGGCTGCCTGACTTATATTTATTTTATTTGGGTTTACAGCACTAATTCCTTTTCCAGCACCAAAATATAAAGTGTTATCCTTACCTAATAAAACTGATGAATGGGTATATTCAAGATCAACTAAACCATGCGTTAAATCAAAATGTTTAAAACTCTCCTCAGCTAAAGAGTATCGTGATATACCTATACTTGTACTAAACCAAATATTATCGGAAAGATCTTGGGTAATACCGTAAACAGCCATGCTTTTCATGCCATGCTTGGCATTTAATTGTCTAAATGTATAATTTTTAGAGTTTAAGTTTTGACTCGATATTATATTCATACCAGACGCTTGAGTACCCACCCAAATATTAAGCTCTCTATCTTCAAATATAATCCAAGCTAGATCACTCGATATGCTATTTGGATTGTTGTCATCATGTTTAATATGAGTAAACGAGTTTTGATCAGGACTATATAAACTTAAACCGCCACCAAATGTAGCTAACCAAATATCTCCTCTAACATCTTCTAAAAGTTGTAGAACATGATTACTACTTGGTCCCTTTTTAGGCTCATCAATATTTAACTCAAAACGTGTAAATGAGCCGTTAGAGTTCAGTCTATTTACTCCTCGATGGAATGTTGATATCCATAAGTTACCCGCGCTATCTTTTATTATATCTGTAATGCTATTTGCAGATATTGAAGATGGATTTTTTGCATCATGTAGATACGATTTTATAGTATTGTTTTTTACATCAACTGAAAAGAGACCTGAAGAACGCGTTCCTACCCATAACGTGCCTTCATCTTCAAAAAGGGTCATCACGCGAAAGTTAGTAAAATCGTCATTAAATGAGGCTGGTGTTATTTTATTATTATTGATTGATAATTGATAAATACCTCCGCTATAAGTACTAAAATATATAGTAGCTTGATCAAGTTGCGCAAAGCTTGTGATGTTATTATTTTTCAGCTCACTTGAAGTCTGAGTACTGAATTGACTGAATGTTGTCATATTAGGATCCCACCGATTTACGCCAGTGAAAGTTCCAATCCACATAATATTGTTACTATCCTCAAACAGCGTAAAAACAAAATCATTACTTAAACTATGCGGATTACTTGCAGAGTGTCTATACCTTTGAAAGTTATCATTATTTTCATCATATATTAATAGCCCTTTATCTGTTGCTATCCAAATATTACCTTGGCTATCTCGATAAATTTTTTCAATCGTATTACTTAGCACAGAATTAAGATCAGATTCATCAAACATATAGTGTTGGTATGTATTTAAATTTAAATTAAATTTCAATACCCCACTTTCTACTGTACCAATCCAAACAGCCCCTGCCTCATCATAAAAGAGTGAATTTATAAATTGAATAGAATTTGACTTTACATTAGGTTTAGTACTTTCTAGTGACTTTATAAAGTTGCCATTAATATCAAAAATTGAAACTCCACCGCCATTTGTCCCAACCCATACCTCTTGTTCTTTGGTTTCAATTATTGCATGAATAGTATTATGAGTGAGGCTCTTGGTATTTCCCAAATCCTTCTTTATATGCTTTATTGACCATACATTGTTATTATTTGATAAAATATTTAAACCATTCTCAGTACCAATCCAAATTTTTCCTTCACTATCATCAAACAATGCATTTACAGTATCATTAGTTAATGGTGTTGCTTTAGTTTTTGTATCGAACCTAAGAAAATCTTGGCTACTTTCACGGTAAAGATTTAAGCCTCCGCCAAATGTTGCTACCCATAATTTTTCTTCTTTATCTATGATAATTCGACTAACAACATCTGAACTTAATGAGTTTGATAAGTCATTATCATGATGAAAGCTTATAAAGTTATGGCCATCGAACCGAGATAGTCCTTCAGAAGATCCAAACCACATAAAGCCATTTTTATCTTGAGCAATAGTACGGACAAACTTATATGACATTGGGTTATCAACACCAAAGCCTTTAAACATCTTAATGTCTTGTGAGGCAACTAAGCAGCTGAAGCAGAGCATATAAAGAAACAAAAATATATTTTTCACAATGAGATAAGCTACCTAATTTAAAATATGAAATGGGGGAGTGATTTTGATATTGAAGCATAAAGACCACTATCTTAGAGAATAATGGTCTTTTAAGTTATAGAATTATTGAGCTGTCTCTTATACACATCTCCGAGCCCACGAGACCTCTCTACATCTCG